>Ga0207430_10245_pt1 | contig 17196 bp, 19 predicted proteins | sample YelNatsi3bottle8_FD_187544 | JGI IMG/M metagenome (GOLD analysis project Ga0207430, IMG submission 187544) | Hot spring thermophilic microbial communities from Obsidian Pool, Yellowstone National Park, USA - site 3 bottle 8 (SPAdes) (version 2) | ecosystem: Environmental > Aquatic > Thermal...
TGCTTTTCTCGGGAGGCTTTACATTGAATTTTTGTTATCCTAGGCGCAAATTGCCACAATTTACCTAAATAAAATTGCTAAAGTATAGAAAAACAGATTCTAAAATTGAGTTTCTACACTAGAATCAATTTCTTAATTGTTCTTTTGTCAATAGTGACATTTTTAAAACCTCCTTCTTGGTTTAGTATATATTCTAATTCTTACCAAGAAAGAGGTTTTTAATCAGTTTACACAAAATTTTTTACAGTCTCTTTAAGCAATTTCAGGGGTTGTCTTTAAAAAAATATCCTACAGTATCTTGACACTATCATTTCAAAGTTTCTATTTGAATTTTAGCATTTGTTTTTTTTATGTCATTTATGGCTTTTTGTATATCTTCATTTATAACATGTGAATTTTTTATGTTAACGGTAGTTATTACTATGGTATCTTCTTCTTTCAAAAAACCAAGTTTTTGTGATTCTTTTACTGTTTGATTTATAAACGTTGTAATGTCAAGGCCTTTATAAGAGAGATTTTTTAAGATTTTTTTTCCATCTTCATTTAAAGGATTGGCACTTATTATTTTGGCGTTTTTATCTATTAAAACTTCAATACTTGGATTTATATCTATATACACATAGGCGTAAACTTCTGGTGATTTAAAATTAATAATAGTAAATATTAATGCGAGAAGAAGAGAAGCAGCTATTAAAATTTTAGCAGTATGCCTTAAAGCTAAAAAATTTTCATTAAGTTCGATAGTTTCACCTATATCTACATTTTGCAAATTATTCAAACACTTAAATTCCCCTTTTTCAGTCATTACATAAGTTTTATTTTTTTCTTTTTGAACTACAACGGCCTTCATATTTTTGACACCTCACTTTCGGGGCTTATGTATTGTTTTAAAAGAGGCAAGTCTTCAGAAATGATTATTACTAGCGCTATTATGTATTTTCTGTGTTTTTCTATAGTCTTGCGGCTTACTTTTAAAATATTTACTAAATCTTTTATAGGAAGATTCTTTTTGCTTTTTAAATATTCCAGTAAGCCCCTATTTTCACAAATTGTATAAGCAATTTTTGTAGCTATTTTTCTTGTGTCTGCGTGCTTGGGAGATTGTTTGACTAAATCATCTAAAGTTATGTTGTAAAGACTTAGCAAGTTTACAAAAGAAATCATTTCTAGTTTTCTATTTTCCGCTTCATAATCAGTGCTTTTTTCTACATATAGTTCTAAAGGAATAGTATTTTGCTGATTTTGCCGATTTTGCCGTAAAAAATCTATAAGTCGCCTTTTAATAAGCAAACTTGAAAAGCTTAAGAATGAGCCTTTTGTATCATCAAAGCTGTCTATGGCTTCGCTAAAAGCTATAAGTCCTATGCTTAATTCATCACTATTTTTTTCATCTATGTATTTGTTTGTAAATAAAGACAATTGCTTTATGATAAAGGGGGTATATTCCTCAATTAATTTTTCTCTCTCGGAGGGGTCTTTTTTAGCCACGTATACTCTGTCGTTTATATCCAACTTAACCACCCCACTATATTATTCGCATCGACAAAATTTTTTGAGGGTATTCTATTAATAATGATTATATATTATAATATAAATGTCAACAAAAAAATACCAATGGGAGGTATAGAGTTGCTTACAAAAGAACAAGTATTAAACGCTCTAAGAAAGGTTTATGACCCAGAAATAGGAAGAAGTATAGTTGACCTTGATATGGTGAGAAATATTCAAATAGAAGGGGATAAAGTTACAATTGACATAAACCTTACTGTGAAAGGTTGCCCTCTTCAAGATACTATTAAAAAAGATGCTATCGAAGAAGTATCCAAACTTGAAGGAGTTTCAGAAGTAATAGTAAATTTAGGTAGCATGACAGAAGAAGAAAGACAAAATTTAGCAAGAAAGCTTAGCGGTGGCAGAAAACCTATATTTGAAAATACGAGAGTAATAGTAGTAGGTAGTGGAAAAGGTGGAGTAGGTAAATCAACTGTTGCAGCTAATTTAGCTGTAGCTCTTGCCAGATTAGGCTTTAAAGTAGGGCTTTTGGATGCGGATGTGTTGGGATTTAGTGTTCCAAGGCTTTTGGGGATTGTGGATGAAAGACCTTATGCATTGGATGAGCATACTATTTTGCCATTAGAAAGATTCGGAATAAAAGTGATTTCGATGGGTAATTTTACTGACGAAGATACACCTTTGATATGGAGAGGTCCACTTTTGTCAGGAGTTCTTGATCAGTTTTTCAATGATGTATATTGGGGAGAATTAGATTATTTAGTATTGGATTTACCACCAGGAACAGGAGATATACCTCTTACAGTGATGCAAAAATTGCCCGAGTCAAAATTTGTGCTTGTGACAACTCCACAAGCTTCAGCATCTCACGTAGCGGGAAGAATTGGCTATATGGCTAAAAAAGTTAATTTAGAAGTTATAGGTATTGTGGAAAACATGTCATATTTTGAATGTCCTAACTGCCACCAAAGATATAATATTTTTGGTGAAGGGGAAACAGAAAAATTAGCGCAAGATTTAGGAACAGAAATACTTGTAAAGATTCCAATAACGGTTAAAGTCAGAGAATTAAGCGATGTAGGTATACCACCTGCTCTTGATGATGGACCTGAGGGACTTCCTTATATTGAGCTGGCGGAAAAGGTTGTGGAGAAAGTAAGGCCTATCAAATAAAAAAAGCCTCTTTGTAAAGCTTCAGTTTACTGACAAAGTTAAAAATATTCAAAGGAGATATTTTGCATCGTAGCTCCGATGTTACAAAGCGACAAAACTAAAGCTCGACCTTCGGGCTCCGGCAGGGTACCGGCCACATTCGACCTCCTTGTCTTAATGCCCGCCTCTGCCATCCTTGGCTTCGGCCCTGCCTCCACCCTCAGTCTTGCTAACTTTTGTTAGCGCTTTGTAACAAGTCACACCGATTGCAAAATATCTCCTTGATGAAAGTTTGTCTACAGTCTGAAGCCTCTTTGTGAGGGTTTTTTATTTTGCAAGTTCGTCTTCAGGAATTGTATCGGTTAAATTTTCAACATATTTTGAGAGGTTTTGTATAACTTTTTCATAAGGCAAACTTTTCTCAAGACGTATAAATTTTAGCCCTTTTTGCTTTGCCTTTCCATAAGAAAGACTGCAAAAAGCTTCAGGCACAGTTATTATTACATCGGTTTTTTGGTCAAGGAGAAAATCTACAATAGCACTTCTTCTCCCTTCTTTTAGAAAGTATCCTGGATTATCGTACTTTTCACTATTTTCTTTTTGTGTATCAAAAATAATTATATATGGCCCGTCGGGAAGTTTTTCAATATAGCCCTTCTCTGTTATTGTAGCAGCTATTCTCATACAAATTTGCCTCTTTATTTTTTACGTATTTTCTATAAATTAATTATACTCCCTATAAGAGAAAAAACAAAATTTTTAATATTGTACTTGGTATATATTCTATGATATAATACAGTATATCAATAAATGAGGAGTGAGAGTTTTGCTCAAGGGAATAAAATGGCAGATTGTTTTGATAACTTTTGTAGTAGTTTTAGGATTTTTATTTGCCAGCTTTCAATTGTATCAAAATAAAATTCTGCCCGATAAGATTTCAAAAGATGTAAGTACAGTTAAATTTGTTAAAATGGTAACAATTTCAACTGATACCAATGGATATGCTATAAAAGTTAGATTAGGAGAAGTAGAAAATTTAATGGAAACTTACAAAGAAATAGAAAACAAGGTAAATAAATACTCTGTTAAAATAAATATTTTACTTATTGACAATCCTAATGAAAAGTTAAATAATGTTTATTATAACTCTCAGTTTTCAATTTACGAAGGTATACAAAAAGGCGATTATATGAAGATGTATGATACAATAAGAGAAATTTCAAGTAAAAATAGTATAATATCTTATATATATATTGATAAGCAAAACATCTATTTAGATTTAAGAGATGGTTCTCATTATTTATATAAAATAATACCACGTGAAGTTTACAAGGGGGAAAGCTAGATGGTTAAAGAAATTTTACTGGGAATAACTATCGCATTTGCTATATTTGCAGCTTTTCTTGGTATAAATGTTACTCCTTTACTCTTTCTGGCAGGTGCTTTTTTACTTTTTAATTATATTATGGAAAATAAAGGGTTAATACCAGGGAGCAAAAATATTATAAAACCCGAATCGGAAATATCCTTTGAAGATATTGGAGGACAAAATACTGCTATTTCTGAGTTAAAAGAAGCCTTGGATTTTGTAATAAATAGGGAGAAAATCTCTAAAATGGGTATACGGCCTATCAAGGGCATATTACTGACAGGACCTCCTGGAACTGGTAAGACTTTATTAGCTAAAGCAGCTGCAAAATATACAAATTCCAGCTTTATAGCTACTTCAGGTAGTGAATTTATAGAAATGTATGCAGGAGTAGGTGCTCAAAGAGTTAGAAATCTTTTTGAAACAGCAAAAAATCTTGCTAGAAAAGAAGGCAAAAACAGTGCAATAATATTTATTGATGAAATTGACATATTAGGTGCTAAAAGAGGAACTAATGAAAGCCATCATGAATACGACCAAACCCTTAATCAATTGCTAGTGGAAATGGATGGGATTAAAAGCGATGGAGAAATAAATATTTTAGTAATTGCTGCAACAAACAGGCCAGATTTATTAGATCCTGCTCTTTTGCGACCTGGCAGATTTGACAGGCAAGTAGTTGTGGACTTGCCTGATAAAAGTGGAAGGCTGCAGATTTTAAAAATTCATACAAAGAATAAGCCTTTGGGGGAAGATGTTAATCTTGAAGAAATAGCTGAAGATACTTTTGGTTTTTCTGGAGCTCATTTAGAGAGCCTTTGCAATGAGGCAGCAATTCTTGCTATGCGAGATAATTCAGAAGTTATTTTACAAAAGCATTTTAAAGAGGCTGTAGATAAAGTTATATTGGGAGAAAAAAGTGATAGAAAACCTACAGAAGAAGAAATATTTAGAGTTTCTGTTCATGAATCGGGACATGCTATAATAAGCGAAACAGTAAATCCAGGTTCTGTTGCGACTGTGACAATTGTACCAAGAGGTAAAGCACTTGGATTTGTGAGGCAGACAGACAAAGAAGACATGCTCATTTATACAAAAGAACAGTTGGAAAAAGATATAATGGTGGCTTTAGGTGGTACAGTAGCTGAGCTTTTGGTTTTGGGCAATAGAAGTACTGGTTCTGCTAATGACTTTGAACAGGCGGTTGATATTGCAAAGAAGATGGTATACACTGGATTGTCCGATTTAGGGATAGTAAGTAAAGAAGATGTTCCTAAGGAAAAGGTCAATGAGGAAGTAAATAAAATTATTCAGGTCCAAGAAGGAAAAGTAAAAGAAATTTTAGAGGAAAAACTGGAAGTATTAAAAGCGATTGCAGATATTTTAAGAAAAGAAGAAACTATATCAGGAGAGAAACTAAGAGAACTGATAGGTGAAAAGGAAGTTGCTATAGCTTGATTTGTATAAAAGAAGCGTCTGATAAAAGGCGCTTCTTTTATATGATAAAAATAAAACGAATCATAAGAAAAAAATAAGAGTATTATGAATTCTAATAAGTGGAGATTTAAAAGACAGTTAAGAAAGGAAGAAGCCTAATTTGTTAAAATAATAACAGAAAAAATTATCATTATTTCATGATAAATATTATCTATTGTTATTGACTTTATACACATGAAACCGTATAATCATTGTAGAAGGTTTATCAATTAATTAGGATTCTGTATACAATATGTAAGTTGCAGTTAGTTAAATTTTTAAGAGAGGTGTTTTTATGCAGTCAAATTTATTACTGCTAAGCATTATATTTCCTATTATAGCGGGTATTATTGTTCTTTTTTTGAGGCAATCTTCTATTAGAAAGGTTTTTATTGCTGTATCTTTGGGTGTAATCATTTTACTATCTTTAATTATGTTGGAGAACTTAAAAGTACCTGATATTTTTAATTCACCGGCTTATTACAGTGGTATGGATGTGGCCATCAAGATAGGGGACTTTGTTCTTTTGCTTTATGTTCTTTATATTTCTTTTAAAATTAAAGAATGGAGAGCGACTTTTTTTGCAGTATTACAACTTGTTCCTTTAATATACTTTGAGTTTTTTATATTAAAGGAACACGAAGTTGCAATGTTTTTAGTAGATGAACTGTCTATTATAATGAACTTGATTATATCAATTGTTGGTTCTCTAATAGCTCTTTATGCCTTTGGATATATGGACCATCATGAAGAAGAGAAACATGTATCACCTACAAGACAGCCAAGATTTTTTGCTATTATACTTATATTCATAGGGGCAATGAATGGAGTAGTATTTTCTAATAATTTGATGTGGATGTATTTCTTCTGGGAAGTAACTACATTAAGTTCCTTCATGCTTATAAGCCATGACCAAACAGAAGAAGCTATTAGAAATGCAGCAAGAGCTTTATGGATTAACATGATGGGTGGTTTTGCACTTTTACTGGGCATAATATTTATTTACACTAACTACAACACTATATCTTTAGTTGATGTATTAAGCATAAAAGATACTGCGTATATACTTTTGCCAATGTTCTTTATAGCATTTGCAGCTTTTACAAAATCTGCGCAACTGCCCTTCCAGAGTTGGCTTCTTGGGGCAATGGTGGCTCCCACGCCGGTTTCTGCACTTTTGCACTCCAGTACAATGGTTAAGGCGGGTATATATATTTTACTGAGATTTTCGCCACTTTTTAGAGGTACATTGTTGAGTGATTTTATAGCAATATATGGTGCGTTTACTTTCATAGCTACAGCTTTCCTTGCTATAAGTCAAAGCAATGCCAAGAGAATACTGGCATATTCTACTGTATCAAATTTAGGGCTTATGATAGCAAGCATTGGAATTAATACTTCAAGTGCTATTGCTGCAGCTATATTGCTTTTGATATTCCATGCAGTGTCTAAAGCTTTGTTGTTCGTGTGCGTTGGAACGATAGAGCAACATATTGGAAGTAGAGATATTGAAGATATGAAGGGTTTGGTAAATAGGATGCCTGTAACAGCGGCAATAACTTTTATAGGAATTTTAACTCTTATGGCAGCACCCTTTGGAATGCTTGTATCTAAATGGCTTATAATAGAAGTAGCAGCTAATCAAATATGGATTTCTGTTATATTAGCGATAGGAAGTGCTTTGACAGTACTTTATTACACCAGATGGATAGGAAATCTTTTATCGGGAACGTATTTTAGTAAGCGCTCAGAGGAGCATATGAATACCACAATTGGTATTTCTCTCTACAGCTTAACAGCTATAGCTATTGTATTAAGTTTTGCAATTTCAACTTTATATAATATGTTAGTAATGCCTCAAATATTGAATATGAAAATGGATGTGGCTCTCAAAGCTGTTAAAGGCTATTTATATACTTCAAACGGAGGATTTACCATTTATCCTATTTTCATAACAATTGGTATAGCGATAGTGTTATCACTAATTTCCATAAGAAAATCTACACGAGTTGCTGTAAAAACTACTCCTTATACAGCAGGACTTACTTATGTAGAAGAGGATGGGTATGATGTAAAAAACTACTATCTCACGACTTTTGCAACTGAAGGGATATTGACAAAATATTTTAATTATATTTCTGTTGCTTTAATTGCTGTGATTCTGGGAGGTGCTATCCTATGATAAAAGAAATTGGGATATTTGTTGTTGCAGTGATTTTAGCTCCTTTAATCGGCGGTTTTTTATCAGGGATTGACAGAAAACTAACAGCATTTATACAAGGAAGATATGGGCCTCCCATCTGGCAGCCTTTTTACGATGTAATAAAACTTTTATACAAGCAAAGACTATTAGTAAATGACTTTCAAGTGTTTTCTGCCTATATGTATCTTTTATCAGCGATTCTTTCTGTGGGGCTTTTTGCTATAAAAGCAGACCTTTTGATGATTTTGTTTATAATGTCTGTAGGACTTGTGTTCTATATAGCGGGAGCTCTTTCAACAAAATCTCCTTACAGCCAAGTTGGGGCTCAAAGAGAGCTAATGCAGATGTTAGCATATGAACCGATGTTGATATTTTTTGCTATAGCAGTCTACAATGTGACCGGAAGCTTTAATTTAGCTCAAATAATGACCCATGGCAAATTGCTTTTAGATTTGCCTTTGATGTTTATACTTTTGGGCTTGGTTTTGACAATCAAGTTAAAGAAATCACCTTTTGACTTATCAGCTTCAGAACATGCTCATCAAGAGTTGGTACGAGGCATTTTGACGGACTATTCAGGTCCTTACCTTGCTTTGATTCATATTGCTGATTGGTATGAAATGATTTTAATACTAGCAATGATAGCTATATTATGGTCTCAAAATCTTGTAATAGGTGCTCTTATTGCTTTGGCGACATTCTTTGTGGATATAGTCATAGATAATATAACAGCAAGAATGACAGTAAAATGGATGTTAGCTTTTAGCTGGAGTATAAGTATTCTATTTACAATTGTGAATATAGCTTATATATATTTTAGGAGATGATTGGTATGGGTTTAAAAGAATTTGTAGAAAAATCTTTTAAAAAGTCACCGTGGGTTTTGCATTACAACTGCAGCAGTTGTAATGGTTGTGATATTGAAATCTTAGCTTGTATGACTCCTCTCTATGACATGGAGAGGTTTGGAATGGTAAATGTAGGAAATCCGAAACATGCGGATATTTTAGTGGTGACAGGTACAGTCAATACAAGAAATAAGGAAGTCTTAAAAAATATATACGACCAAATGCCTGACCCTAAAGTTGTGGTAGCAGTAGGAGTTTGTGCCGCGACTGGTGGAGTATTCAGAGAAGCTTATAATGTTATAGGAGGAATTGATAAAGTAATTCCTGTAGATGTCTATGTGCCAGGTTGTCCTGCGAAGCCGGAGGCTATAATAGACGGGCTTTATAAAGCGGCTGAGATTTTAAAAGAAAAATATGAAAAAATGGGGAAAGCTGAAGAGGTGTTAAAATGATTACGACTAAAGAAATAAAATTGGAGGATATCGAAAAAGAAACGAAATATTATTATGAAAATGGGTATAGATTTGTTACTGAAACATGTCTTGAAGAAGAAGGCAAATTTAAAATAATTTATACCTTTGAAAAAGACTATCAAATGGATAGTTTTCATGTTTTTGTATCTCCACAAGAAGAGGTACCCAGCATTTCAAAAATATATTTTGCTGCACTTCCTGTGGAAAATGAGATACATGAAATGTTTGGAATGAAATTTAAAAATTTAGTACTTGACTTCCAAGGATTGTTATTTTTAGGGGAATACGCTCCTATTTCTCCACAAGCTAGTATAGAAATCATGAGAAGGGATAAAGGTGATAAGAATGAGTGAAAAAAGTACAATACCATTTGGCCCACAACATCCTGTTTTGCCAGAGCCTATACACTTGAAATTGGTCGTTGAGGATGAAAAAGTAGTAGAGGCTTACCCGGCTTTTGGTTTTGTTCATAGAGGGCTTGAGTTGCTTGTTAAGAAAAAGGATTTTAATCAAATGGTATATGTGGTTGACCATATTTGTGGCATCTGCAGTGCTATGCATGGCCAGGCTTATTGCCAGGCAGTAGAAGAATTGATTGGCGTTGATGTACCAGAGAGAGCAAAATATTTAAGGGTTATTTGGGCAGAAATTCACAGGATTCACAGCCATCTTCTATGGTTTGGCCTTTTGGCAGATGCTTTTGGATTTGAGAATCTTTTTATGTTGTCTTGGAGAATAAGGGAAAAGATAATGGATATACTGGAAGCTACAGCTGGTAACAGAGTGATTATTTCTGTAAACATTGTTGGTGGTGTGAGAAGAGATATTAATAGTGAACAAGCAAAATGGTTACTTAATGAGCTTAAAGAAGTCGAAGAAGGCTTAAAAGAGCTTGATAAAATAGTTAGAAATAATTATACTATTAAGCAAAGAACTGTAGGTGTTGGTGTACTTTCTAAAGATGAAGCATATAAGTTGGGAGCTGTAGGACCTACTTTAAGGGGAAGCGGTGTACCTATCGATATGAGAACGACAGGTTATGCTGCTTATAAGGACTTAAATTTTGAACCAATTGTAGAAAAAGATGGAGATACTTATGCGCGAACAATTGTAAGGGTAAAAGAAATGTTTCAGTCAATAGACCTTGCAAGACAAGCAATAAGTAAGCTGCCAGAAGGTGAAATAAATGTAAAAGTAAAGCCTAATTTACCTGCTGGTGAAGTTATCTCAAGAGTCGAACAGCCTAGAGGCGAAGTATTTTACTACATTAAATCCACTGGAGGAAAATACTTAGATAGGCTTAGAATAAGAACGCCTACTTTTGCAAATTTAGCATCTCTTTTGCACATGCTTCCAGGCAGTACTTTAGCAGATGTGCCTGTGCTTGTTTTGACAATTGACCCATGTATCAGCTGTACTGAAAGGTAGGTGGTGTAGATGCTGGATATGCTTAAAAATGTAGTAAGTAATCTTACTCATAAACCGGCTACAAGAAAATATCCTTTTGAAAAGAGAGAACCTTTCGAAAGGGCAAGAGGCCATATAGAAAATGATATTGAGAAGTGTATCTTATGTGGTATATGTCAAAGAGTTTGCCCTTCAAATTGTATACAGGTAGATAGAAAAGAAGGGACGTGGGGCTTTGAGCCTTTTGCTTGTATAATATGTGGTGTTTGTGTGGATGCTTGTCCTACTAAGTCCCTGACCATGCTAAGAGAATATCGACCTATTTCTAATGACAAATATGTCGTATTGCAAAAGAAAGAGGTTAAAAATCCTCCTGAAAAGGATAAGAAGGAAGGAATATAAATTGCATGAGTTGTCTGTGACCCAAAGTCTGGTTGACATGGTGCTGGAAGAAGCAGAAAAGAGAGAGGTTAAAAAAGTTACCAAAGTTACAGTTGTAATAGGGGAACTTACTGGTCTTGAAAGTGAAAGTATAAAGTTTTATTTTGACATATTATCAGAAAATACGGTAGCAGAAGGAGCAGAGCTAACGTTTAAAATTATAAAAGCACAGTTTAAGTGCAGGCAGTGTGGTACCATTTTTGAAAGGTCTAATTTTACTTTTAACTGTCCTGTATGTGGAGGAGTAGGAGTTTTGGTGAACAAAGGGAAAGAATTTTACATTGAAAGTATAGAGGTGGAATAGTATGGAGGAAATTGTAATTATAAGAGATGTACTCGAGGTTAATAATAATGTAGCTCATGAAAACAAAGTCATAAAAGATGAAAAAAACATCTTGATGGTAAACCTAATAGGCTCACCTGGAGCTGGAAAAACAACTTTTATTTTACGGGCAATTGAAAATCTCAAAGTGCCTTGTGCTGTAATTGAGGGGGATGTCACTTCAGACATTGATGCTAGGAAAATGGCTGAAAGAAATATACCTGTTGTGCAGATAAATACAGGAGGGTCTTGTCATTTAAATGCTGGTTCAGTAAACAAAGCGCTTAAGGCTTTATCTTTTGATGATGGTATTGTATTTATTGAGAATGTAGGAAATCTCATATGCCCTTCTGCCTTTGAATTAGGTGAAGACTTTAAATTGGCAATGGCTAATGTTCCAGAAGGTGATGATAAACCTTATAAATATCCAGCACTTTTTACCAAAGCAAAAGCTGTAGTTTTGAATAAGATTGATATGCTTCCCTTTTTTGAATTTAATAAGAAATTCTTCTATGATGGGATAAGAGCTTTAAATCCGGATGCACCAATTTTTGAAGTTTCTGCAAGGACAGGAGAAGGATTTGGTGAGTTTGCAAAATGGTTAGAAGAAGAGTATCACAAATTCAGGCAAGACAAATAAATATTTATGGCATTGTACAGGGCGTTGGTTTTCGCCCTTTTGTCTTTAATATTGCACAAAAATACAATCTAAAGGGAATGATATATAACAATTCCTCTGGAGTGTATATAGAGGTTGAAGGAGAAAAAGAAAACGTAGAATGTTTCATAAAAGAAATAAAAGAAAATCCTCCTTCTTTAGCTGTTATAGACGAGATAAAAATAAAAGAGTCAGAAGTTAAAAATTACAGGGAATTCAAAATTATGGAAAGTAAAGAAGATGACGGATTTGTCCCTGTGTCCCCTGATATGGGAGTTTGCGACGACTGTTTAAAGGAAATGAACGACCCAAATGACAGAAGATACAGGTATCCTTTTATAAATTGTACAAATTGTGGGCCAAGGTTTTCCATAATAGAGGATATTCCTTATGACAGACCTAAAACTTCCATGAAAGTATTCCCAATGTGTGGAAAATGTGAACAAGAATACAATAACCCCAATGACAGGAGATTTCACGCGCAACCGGTAGCCTGTTTTGACTGCGGTCCTAAGCTTGAATTTGTAGGAGATAATTGTCAGGAAGATGAAATAAAATGTGCTGTAGATGCTCTTAAAAGGGGTAAAATTCTCGCTATTAAAGGTATAGGCGGTTTTCACTTGGCAGTAAATGCTCTTGACGATGAAGCTGTTTCTACTTTGAGAAGTCGAAAAAAGAGATATGGAAAGCCTTTTGCAGTTATGATGAAAGACATAAAGCAGGTAAAGGAGTATTGCATTTTAAGTGAAGAAGAAAAAAAACTTCTTTTAAGTCAGAGAAAGCCGATTGTACTTTTAAAGAAAAAAGGAGAAAAACTTGCAAGAGGTGTTGCTGACGGATTAGATACGTTAGGAGTAATGCTTCCATACGCTCCTATACATTATCTTTTGATGGAAGAGATTGATTTTCCTATTGTGATGACAAGCGGAAATGTCAGTGAAGAACCTCTTTGCAAAGACAATGAAGAGGCTTTAGAAAAATTAAAGGATATAGCTGATGTTTTTCTTTTAAACAATAGGGATATAGTCAATAAAATAGATGATTCAGTAACTTCCTTTAATGGAGGTGCTGAGAGGATTATAAGAAGGGCAAGAGGATATGCCCCTCAGCCACTTTTATTGAAAAAAGATGTCAAAGCAAATGTGCTGGCGGTTGGTGGCTTTTACAAAAATACCTTTTGCATGACTCGCGGTCAATATGCTTTTATAAGTCATCACATAGGAGATTTGGACAATGAAAAGACTTTTGAATATTATAAAGAGCAGATAGAAAGGTATAAAGGACTTTTTAGAGTGACCCCTCAGGTAATAGCTCATGACATGCATAAAGGCTATCTTTCTACTCAGTACGCCTTGTCCTGTGACTTGCCTCGCATTGAGGTTCAGCACCATCATGCCCATATTGCTAGCTGTATGGCAGAGTATAATATTACAGATAAAGTGATAGGGATAGCCTATGACGGCACTGGATATGGTACAGATGGTAATATATGGGGTGCAGAATTTTTGATATGCGATTTAAAGGATTTTTTAAGAGTAGGACATTTGAAATACAAGCCACTTCCAGGTGGAGAGTTGGCGATAAGAAAGATTTACAGGGTAGCTTTAGGTTTTATTTCAGAGGATATAAATTTTTATAAAGATTTTGTGGAAAGATTTGATTCTAGAGAGGTTGATTTAATTTTAAAGCAAATTGAGAAAAGGATTAATACTCCGTATGTATCCAGTATGGGAAGACTTTTTGATGCAGCAGCTTCTTTACTTGGCGTGAGAGACCAAGTACTTTTTGAGGGGCAGGGTGCAATGGAGCTTGAGAGTTTAATAATTGAAAATGATGATTTTTATGATTTTGATGTTTATCGCGATGAAGAATATATAATAAATCCAGAAATGATATTACACCAACTCTATGAGGACTATAAAAATGGAATTGACAAAAGAATAATTGCGACAAAATTTCACAACTCCATTGTAGAGTTTACTCACTATTTAGCATTGGAGTTGAGAAAAGAGTTTGGTATAAATAAAGTGGTGTTAAGCGGTGGAAGTTTTCAAAACAGGTATTTATTAAAGAAACTACTGGCTAAGCTTACTGCTTCAGGGTTCGAAGCCTATTCTAACAGCAAAGTTCCCTGCAATGATGGAGGAATTTCATTAGGTCAGGCTGTTATTGCGAATAAAAAATTGGAGGGATAAACATGTGCATTGCAGTTCCATCAAAAGTGTTAAAAATTGAAGGAAAAGTTGCAGAAACAGAATTAGGCGGTGTAATAAGAAGAGTATCGATAGAGATGGTGCCAGAGGTTAAAGTGGGAGATTATGTAATGGTTCATGCAGGGCTTGCTATAAGCATTGTGGATAAAGAAGAAGCAGAAATGGAAAGGGAGCTTTGGGAAGAACTTATGGAGGTTTTAAATGATGCAGCAGACAGAAATGATTGAAAAGGCAAAAAGAGCAATTGAAGCTTTAAATCCGGGTGGTCTTTTTAATATCATGGAGGTATGTGGTTCCCATACAATGGCTATCTCAAAATTTGGATTAAGACAGCTTTTGCCTAAAAATATAAGGCTTATATCAGGCCCAGGATGTCCTGTGTGCGTGACAGCTCAGAACGAAATAGATAGTGTAGTAGAACTTGCTAATAGAAATGTTGTAATTGCTACTTTCGGGGACCTTATAAGGGTACCAGGTAGCAAGTCATCATTGCAGTTAGAGAGAGCAGCAGGCAAAGAGGTAAAAGTGTTTTATTCACCTCTTGATGCTTTAAATTACGCTGAGGGAAATCCGAGCAAAGAGGTAGTTTTTATAGGAATAGGATTTGAAACAACTGTTCCGACTGTTGCTGTTACTATAAAGGAGGCGAAGGAGAAAAATATAAAAAATTACAGTGTATACTGCCTTCATAAGACAATGCCTGAAGCTTTAAGAGCACTTCTTGAAGGGGGTTCAAATGTTCAAGGATTTTTGCTTCCAGGACATGTGAGTGCAATAACGGGCAGTAAAATATATGAATTTTTGCCTAAAGAATTTGGCGTTGGTGGTGTAATTTCTGGCTTTGAAGCAATGGATATTCTGATGAGCATTATAATGCTTCTTAAAAATTATAAAAATCCTGCTATTGAAATTCAGTATAAAAGAGTGGTAAGAAAAGAAGGAAATCTTGAAGCACAAAAGATAATTGATGAAATTTTTGAACCTTGTGATAGTACTTGGAGAGGTCTTGGAAAGATCAAAGGTTCAGGACTAAGGATAAAAGACAAGTATAAAGACTTTGATGCGGCGGTAAAATTTGATATAAAACCAATTGGAGAAGAAATCAAGATAAAAGGTTGCCGATGTGGAGATGTTTTAAAGGGAAGTATTTATCCTAATGAATGTCCTCTGTTTGGAAGAGCATGTACACCTGAAAATCCTGTGGGGCCTTGCATGGTCTCTTCAGAAGGTTCTTGCGCAGCTTTTTATAAGTACGGGGCTTAAGAAAGGATGAGAAGTATGGATAAAGTTTTGCTGTCTCATGGTGGCGGCGGAACCATGATGGAAAATTTAATTGAAGAAGTTTTTTCAAAGGCTTTTGACAATGAATATATAAAAGGGATGGAAGATGCGGCATTGCTTTTTGGGAATATCACTCTTACCACTGACAGTTTCACAGTAAAACCTATCTTTTTCCCTGGAGGAGACATAGGAAGACTTGCAGTGTGCGGGACAGTAAATGATGCGTCTATGAGAGGAGCTAAACCTTTATATTTAACCTCAGCCTTTATAATTGAGGAAGGTTATCCAATAGAAAATTTGAAGAGAATAGTAAAATCTATGGCTGAAACAGCAGAAGAAGCAGGTGTGAAAATAGTCGCGGGAGATACTAAAGTCGTAGAAAAAGGCGGAGTCGACGGCGTATTTATAAACACTTCTGGTATAGGTGTAGTGTATGAAAATGTAGATGTGTCAATTAAAAATGCCAGACCTGGAGATGTAGTGTTAATTTCTGGAACAATAGGAGACCACGGGATGGCTATTATGAGTGCGAGAGAGGAATTGCAATTTGACCCTCCTATTTTGTCGGACGTTTCACCTCTTAACAAGTTGATAGAAAAGCTCATGACTTTGGGGAAAGCCGTTAAGGTATTGCGGGACCCTACAAGAGGTGGCGTTGCGGAAGTTCTTTATGAGATATCAAAAATGAGTGGTGTTGGTATTAAAATATACGAAGATAAGTTGCCTGTAAAAGAAAGTGTAAAATCTGCTTGTGATTTGATGGGATTTGACTTTTTGCACTTAGCAAATGAAGGAAAGTTAATTGCGGTTGTTGACAGGAAATATGCGGAGGAAGCTCTAGAAATCATGAAATCAGACAAATATGGAAAAAATGCAGCGATAATAGGTGAAGTGAATGATTCAAAACTTGTCACAATCAATACAGTTTATGGAACTTCGAGAATTATAGATAGACCTATAGGGGAACTGCTTCCTAGGATATGCTAAACTGCTTGTAGGACAGGAGATATAAGGTGTGTTGAGGCAGAGACTTTTTAGAGATGGCAAATATTACGACGAGTATATAATGAGCATATTAAAAGAGGAATTTGATGAGAAATATGGAAGGAGATAGACAGGAATTTAAAGTAAGTGGGGAAACTAATTCATAAATTTTTTAATAAATTTTTAATTTAAAAAGAGGAATATTTATTTTTTTGTAGAATATTAATTATTGTGTGTGCTAAAGAAAGATTTATGGGTGTAAAAGGTGGCATAAAATGAGTAGAATTTTAGTTTTAGATGATAATAAGGGAATCTGTAATTTAATAGAAGAAATTTTCACGATGGATGGACATGAAGTGAGAACTTACAGTGATATTAGCCATTTTGACAAAGAGATAGAAAAATTTAGACCTGATATAGGCTTGTTTGATTTACACATGGCAAGCGATATGTTAAAAATTATCAGAAAGATTAAAAAAATTTATCCCAATATGAAGAGTATTATAATGTCAGCGGAAGAGCCACAAGAGCCTTTTACGGAATTTCCTTTTATATCTAAACCTTTTGACATAACAGCGCTAAAAAATTTAGTTTATGATAATCTAAGGCAAGAAATGGCTGTGTAAAAAGGTACGTTTGTACCTTTCAGACTGTTGACAAAATATCGGGAACCCGTTATTATGAGAAGGGTTCCTTGTTTTTTTATGAAGCAAAAGAGGAGAGGAGAAGAAAGATGTTATCAAAGAAACAGGATGCCAGACATCAAATAGAATTTGTAAGCATAGATCAGTTAGTTCCAAAAGATCACCTTTTAAGGAAGATAGAAAGAGTTATAGATTTTAGTTTCATATATGATT
>Ga0207430_10248_pt1 | contig 16938 bp, 14 predicted proteins | sample YelNatsi3bottle8_FD_187544 | JGI IMG/M metagenome (GOLD analysis project Ga0207430, IMG submission 187544) | Hot spring thermophilic microbial communities from Obsidian Pool, Yellowstone National Park, USA - site 3 bottle 8 (SPAdes) (version 2) | ecosystem: Environmental > Aquatic > Thermal...
TCAAAACGCGGTTTTCTTTCAAAGTCATCGTCTGTAAGATTATTTACAGCTGTGCTGACATCTGATAGCTTGTTTTTATTCAGCTCTTCAAAAAGCTGAACGTTTTGAACATAGATGCTGTTTGCAGTAAAGTTTTCTTGAGAGAATAAAAGCTTTAGCTCAGACAGCTCTTTTAGCTTTTCCTCAGCAAACGCTAAAAACTTCTTTTTATTGCTGTCAAGCTGTGTTTCAAACTTCAAAGAGTATGGCACAAAGAGTAAGGAACATGATGTTGAAATTACAATGTTTTTCTTGTCAACAAAGGTGGAGAGCATATTTAAGAGCTCAAGGGTGTTTTTGTAGTTATTTTTAAACACATTTCTGCCGTTTACAACCCCGGCAACCAGGAGCTTTTCCTGTGGGAAACCAAATTTTTTAATTAGCTCTAAATTGAACTTTCCATCAACAAAGTCAAGGCCGATTGCGTCAAAGTCAAGCAGAATTATCTTTTCGAAGCAGTCTCTGACATCTCCAAAATAGGTCTGAAGAAGTACCTTTAGCTTTCCTTTGTGAAGAAGAAGGCTGCGGTAAAAACTTTCAAAAAGCTCTATGTCTTTTGTACTCAAGTCTGTGACAAGTATTGGCTCATCTATCTGAACAAACTCGCTATCTAACTCTTCAAACCTTTTGAGTATTTGAATATATACATCAAGCAGCTTTTCCCAGAAAGATTTGTCGTACATATCCACATTTGATTTTTTTGAAAGCTTCATAAAAGTAAGAGCACCGATTATCACAGGTTTTGTTTTAATTCCTATTGAAAGTGCTTCGACAAATTCCTCAAAAGGTTTTGTTGATGAAAGTTCAAATTTGGTGTTTTCAGTGATTTCAGGCACAAGATAGTGGTAGTTTGTAAAGAACCACTTTTTCATTGGCAAAGCTTTAAGGTCGATGTTTTGGTCTTGATACCCCTTTGCCAGCGCAAAGTAGAGCTCGAGATCATCTGAGAAAACCGCCTTGTATTCCTCGGGTATTGAGCCTACAAGCATTGCATGGTCTAAAAAAGTGTCATAGAACGAAAAATCATTTGATGGTATCAGGTCAACACCATACTCTTTTTGAAGTTGCCAGTGAGTCTTTTTCAAGTTTTTTGAGTTTTGAATGAGCTCTTCTTTTGAAAGCTTTTTGTCAAGATAGCTCTCAACCCACTTTTTGAGCTCTCTGTTCTGTCCTATTCTTGGAAAACCGACAACTGAAATCATCTTGCACTTTCTACCTCCCAACTAAAAATTTTATCTGCCGATAGAAAAACAAAATGGGTCTTTACTGCCGCCAAAAAAGGCTCAAATTTCGTCAAGGCAGTAAAGACCCATCACTACCATTTTTCAAAAAAGCTTGTGCTTTTAAAATGCTTTTTTAAAGAAGAATAAAAGCTTTTATAAATAAAGTATGGCAGGGGCTTTAAAAAGGACAAAACATCCCCTGCGGTCTTTACCACCTTGACTCAGCTTCCCACCGAAGAGAAGTCAAGGCATCTCAAACAGGCAGGTCTCCTGGCTCGCAGGTCATCCTCACCCTTGCCTTCCCAGAAAGGAAGCCTTGCAAGAGCAAGACCGCACCTTTCCAGTGGCCAAAAAGAATAGGGCTTGTCGCTGCTAACAGTAGCGGGGGCTGCAGCGGATTTTCACCGCTTTCCCTATTAAGCCGCCCAAATGGCAGCACCTGCTTGATAGGTAAAGCATTAAGCTAATTATTCAATTTTTCAGGATTTTGATATGAATATGTTAATGGAATTTTTTCTTTTTGTCAACATTTCAATCTTCTTTCTTATTTCCATACCCTTTGTTGTAAGATAGCTTCCAACCATACAACTGTTTATCCCACATTCATAAGCCATTATTTCCATATCTCCAAGTGTATTTTCCTTTCCGCCTGCAAGAAGAATAATCTTTGTCGCAGTTTGTTTTTATCTTCCCAGCAATTAGGGAAATGCTTGAAGAAATGCTTGATTTGAATTTCGTAATCTTTTATAGTCTGTTCTCTTCTGCCTGCAGCCCTTTTAAAAAATAAGAATTGTTGCAAAGCTTCTTGCCGCTCGATTTTAATTCTGTCAAAAGACATAAAAACCACCTCCACCTAAGTTTTACTGGTGAAAGTGGCTTGATTTGGTAAAGCTTTGCTTTTGCAAATTGTATAGCCTTTTGCGAATTGAGTAGTCATTTTTGGGCTTAAAATTGTCCACACGATTTTAAGCTTTCATTTTTTAATTACAAGTATTTGCCAACCCAAAACCCAATAAAAATGGCGGAGAGAGAGGGATTTGAACCCTCGGTACCCCTTTTGGGGGTACACACGATTTCCAGTCGTGCGCCTTCGACCACTCGGCCATCTCTCCGCCTCTTTATTTTTGCTTTCACCTTATTTATTATAAGACATATTTTCTATTTTGACAAGGGCAATTGCCAAATACTACTTCTAAGGTTTAAAGTCTTTTTAGAGAGAATTAATAAGAAAAATAATCAAAATTCTAAAGATAGTGAGTTATTAACCGGTATTTTCGGAAAAATCGCTTCATTTAGCTTCTTGACATATTAAAAAAAACACTCTATAATATTTACCCCCTCTATTTACAAAAAAAAAGAATAATGATATAATAATTATGTTTTTAAATGTAGCAAAATGGTGAATAATGTCAATGTAACTTTAAAATTAAACAATTTTTTAAGAGGGGCAGTGATGTTAAGGTGGTTGATAAGCTACACCTTCAGCAACTCAAAAAGGACATTGAAGCCCTCAAAGGCGAAAAAGTACTTGTGCGCGCCAACAAAGGACGTAAAAAAATGATTGAAGTCGAAGGTATTTTAGAAAACACTTATTCAAATATCTTTGTTGTCAAATTTCCCGTTGATAGAGAATGCAAACAGTTCAGGTGTGTGACCTATACCTATTCAGACCTTATAACAAATACAGTTGAGATAATCCTTTGTAGGACAAATACAAAGGTAAATGTTATGTAGAAAGAGGCTTTCATCAATTTTACTTGTACGTTTTAATTATAACCAAAAATATCAATTTGTCAACACTTAAAAAAGAGCTTATTCTAAGGTTGTGGGAATAAGCTCTTTTTTATTTTACATATTATCCGGACGTCCCTGCATATATTTTATTAGAGAAAAGATGATTTTATGTGGAGGTTAATTTTAAAATTGGATAAAAAGTATGAAAAGGTTGAGTACATGAATGTGTACGGGTCAGACTCGCAGAAAGTCATTGTTGAGGGTGAGATTTTACTTCCTGAGATAAAACCTGATGTAATTAAGGTATTGCAAACAGACGCAGATGTTTTTATCACAAATGTAGAGGTTTTAAACGACAGAGTTGTTGTTCAAGGTGAGGTAGACTTTAGGGTAATTTATCTTTCAAACGATCAGCTTAAAAAAATTTCGTTTGTCTCAAGCTCTGCTGAGTTTTCTAAGGTGTTTGATATGTTAGGAGTAAGACCTGGCATGACATACGAGGTAAAAGAGGACCTCATATACAGCTACTGCTCAGCCATTAGCACAAGAAAACTTTCAGCAAAGGCAATAGTTGAGATTAGCCTCATGGTCAAATCGTCAACCTCAATTGAGTATTTGGACCAAATTGAAGATGAGTCTGTTAAGTTTCTGAAAGAAAGAATTACTATTTCTAATCCACTTACTTTTGCAGAACAAATTACCAAGAAAGAAATATTAGAAATACCTCAAGGCAAACCTTCAATTAGGGAGATTTTACGCTCATTTGCGAGACTTTCTGATAAAAATATAAAGTTTGATAGAAAAAAACTTACTATTGATTTGAAGATTGACATCAAGACTCTTTATTCGCCTGACATAGGTCAAAATCCTCTTGAGATGGTAGAGCATGAGATGTTTGCTGAGCATTCTATTGAACTGTCGAGCATTCCAGAAGACTTAGAACCTATTGTCAAGTTCTATATAAAGAGCTTTAAAGTTTCTCCAAAAACAGATGAGGTGGGGGAGCTAAGAAGGATAGAATATGACATTGTAATTGAGGCTGAAATAGTATTTAACAAGCTTGACAGAATTGAACCTATTGTGGATGCATATTCAACAATGTATGATCTAAAAGAGTCAAGAAAGTTTTTAAACATCGAACAGTTTGTTGGGAAGACTCGGCAAGTGCATGCAATCAAAGAGATGATAGCTCTTCCAAGCGAACCTGAACAGATTTTTTCGATATCTGGCAGAGTTGAAATTGACATGGTAAAGGCTGAAAAAGATGTAACTCAAGTAAAAGGTGTGCTTGTTGTTTTTTTGATTTACATTTCAAAGGATGAACAGGACATCATAAAAAGTGCAACTACCCAAATTCCGTTTTCCATTAAGATTGACTTAGAAGGAATTGAAGAGCAAGACAAAGTGTACGTTGATATAGACATTGAAAACTTGTCTTTTTCTATCTTGTCGGCAAGTGAAGTTGAGATAAGAGCGCATTTAGCTGTTGAGATGTGGGTAAAACGCTCTGTCAATATTGACATTATAAGCGATGTGCAGATGCTTGAAAAGATAGAAAAAGAGGATGAAAGACTTGCATCAATTTACATCTATACAGTTCAGGAAGATGATACTCTGTGGAAAATTGCAAAAAAATACAAAACTACAGTTGAAAAGCTAATCAATTTCAATCAGCTTGAAACAAGTGAAATCTTTCCTGGTCAAAAACTTTTGATAGTAAGATAAAAAAGCTGCCTCACGTGGTCACCCACCTTCTGGCCTTTTTGAGGCAGCTTCTTTTTTTTAAGACTTCACAGGAGATTTTTTAAGTATTAACTCTATGCACTTATTTACATCACCTGCACCAATTGTTGCCACAATATCACCTTTTTGAGCAGTCTTTAATACATATTCTGCTATTTTTTCAAATTGACTTATATACTCACACTCAACACCTGCTTCTTTGAGTTTTTTGTATAAATCTTCTGAGCTAACACCATATATGTTCTTTTCTCGCGCAGCGTAGACATCAGTGACAATAACTTTGTCTGCTAAAGAAAGACTTTTTACAAACTCTTCCATGAGGTTTTTGAGCCTGCTGAATGTATGTGGCTGAAAGATTACAATGACTTTTCCTTCTGCTAATTTTTGTAAAGCCCTAAGTGTTGCTTCTATCTCAGTTGGGTGGTGAGCATAGTCATCATAAAGAAGTATGCCATCAATTTCACCCATTTTTTCAAGCCTTCGCGATGCACCACAAAATTCAAAGATAGCTTCTTTTATAGTATTCCCATCAATTCCCAACGCATATGCGACTGAAAAAGCTGCTAAGCTATTATACACATTATGAAATCCAGGGATATTAAGTTTAATATGAGAGAGTACTTTTAAATCTTTGCTGACAACATCAAATTCGTAATAACCATTGCAGGAGGTTATATTGTCAGCCCAAAAATCTGCCTTTGTTTTGGCAGAAAAATATATTACATTTTGCTTTAAATTACTTACAACTGAATAAACATTCTCATCGTCAAGATTTGCAACAATAAATCCGTTTTGGGGGATTTTGAGTGCAAACTTCCTGAAGGACTCTTTGATTGATTCTATATCCTTAAAATAGTCCAAATGATCATTGTCAATGTTCAGAATTATTCCAATAGTTGGGTTGAACTTTAAAAAGCTGTCAACATATTCGCATGCCTCAACAACTAAATGATCGTTTGAACCAATACAGAAGTTTCCACCCAGCTGTTTTACGAATGCTCCAACCAAGATTGTGGGATTTAAAAGAGCTTTTTTTAAAATGTATCCTATCATTGAGGTTGTAGTAGTTTTTCCGTGTGTGCCAGAAACTGCTATAACATTTTTATAATCTCTCATGAGCATTCCTAAAAACTCGGCTCTCTCATAAACTTTAAGCCCCAAGTTCTTTGCCTTTACAAGTTCTGGGTTGTCTTTTGAGATTGCGGCTGTGTAAATTACTATTTCATCATCTTTTATATGATTTTCATCATGCCCTATATATACATTAATTCCGTTTTCCCTTAGCATTCTTGTAGTGTTGCTCTCCTGCATATCAGAGCCTTCGACAATGTGTCCTTGATTTTTAAGAATGAGTGCGATTGCACTCATAGATATTCCACCAATGCCAATTAAAAAGAATTTATTCATTAAAAAACTTACCTCCAAAAACAGAAATTTTTCAATATTGAAACTATCCTACATTTTATATTATACTTCTTTTTTGTTTGAATTGTTAAAATAATTTTAGACCATCGAACGTTTATTTAATTTTTCTTTATATCATTCGGCAAGTGTGATATAATTATTCTCAACACTTGGGCTTTTTATTTTGGAGGTGCACCAGTTTATAATGGAAAAGGCAGGGAAAGCCGAAAGGCTTATATATATTACGAATATGTTAACGCAAAATCCAATGAAAGTTTTCAGTTTAAGTTTTTTTTGTGAAAAACTTAACTGTGCTAAATCTACTTTGAGTGAGGATATTGACCTCATATCAAAGGTATTTGTTGAGACTGGACAAGGCCGACTTGAGACAATAAGCGGTGCTGCCGGTGGAGTTTATTATATTCCAATTATGAAAAAAGAGGATGAGATAGAATTTTTGAACTTTTTGAAAAATGAGCTTCAAAACCCAGAGCGAATTGTATCTGGCGGGTTTGTATATATAAACGACATTGTGTTCAGTCCAGAGATAATTAAAAAGGCTGCAAAGATCTTTTTGAGGCTTTTTTTAGAAAAAGAGATAGACTATATTGCCACTGTTGAGGCAAAAGGGATTGCGCTTGCATCTTATGTTGCCCAGTATTTTAATAAGCCATTGGTTGTTGCGCGAAGCGGAAGCAAATTCACAGAGGGTTCGACAGTCAATATCTCATATATCTCAGGAACAACAGGCAAGATTGAGACAATGACAATGGCAAAGAAGGCTATAAAAAGAGGCTCAAAGGTGCTTTTTATAGACGATTTTATGCGCGGTGGCGGTACTGTTCGTGGAATGAGGGATTTGCTCAGTGAGTTTGACTCTACCTTAGTAGGAGTTGGAGTCTTGATTGCCACAAAGGATAAAAAAAGCATTGATATAGATTACAAAAGCCTTTTGATACTTGACAGGCTTGATGCAGAAAACAAAAAGATTGAATTTTCGATAAATAATCAAGTGATTTCATAAAATTTATATAAAATGCACTAAATTGAAAGAAAAATTTATTAAAAATACCAAAGGGAAAGATTGAAAAATGTAGAATTATATAAAATAAACAGAAAGTAAATTTAACATGGAGGATGGACTTATGCAGGTGACAGATGTTAGGATTAGAAAGATTACAAATGAGGGCAGGATGAAGGCTATTGTATCTGTGACGTTTGACAACTGTTTTGTTGTGCATGACATTAAGATTATTGAGGGGCAAAATGGGCTATTTATTGCAATGCCAAGCAGAAAGACACCAGAGGGCGAGTTCAAAGACATTGCACACCCCATAAACCAAGAGATGCGTGATATGGTTCAAAAAGCTGTAATTGAAAAATATGAAGCTGTTATTTCAGCTGGAGAATAAAAAACTAAAAAGAAAAGGTTTCTACCCGCCAGAAAGGGAAAGGTAGAAACCTTTTTTGTTATTGGGGCAGTGAAATTATATTTATACCTGGTACAAGTGTTGTTACAATCCTTCTTTCTTGACCATTTTGTGATGTTGTAATGAGGGTAAAGCCTTTTATATCAGAGCCATTTTTGTTGTCAACAAGCAAGGTTGATTTGTCAATGGGAGTAATTATTACGTTTTTCAATGCGATTTCATAGTCGATAAACTGCTTTACAGTAGGTACCCACAAAAGTTTTTTATCTCTAAATGTTGCCACGAGTTTCAGGCTATTGTCAAATTGTGCACTTATATATACATTCTTGTTTTTCACAACGAAAAATTTTCTTTTTTGCATAGGGTGAGCAAAGTAATCGTGTATAATACAAACTCCATTTTCGTTTACAAACTTTTCAAGCCGCGGCTTTGTCAGCATTGACAAAAGATTTCTGTACCTTACAGAATTCCATTGGTATAAAGAATCACCTTCACCAAAGTTGTAGTTTTTAAAGAAGATTTGGGGATGTTTATTTATTTGGTTTGGTTCGAGCATATTGAGGTCATCTAACTTCACATCCAAGTATGACCAGCAGTATTTATAACCATGCTTTAAAAAAAGATTAAACGTGTAGTTTTTACTTGTTTTTATGGCTCCTTCGCTTTTCAAATCACCACAACGAGTGCCATCAGACAAGCTGTGGTCAATCCAGTCATCAAGCTTTAAATAACTTGTAGCATTTAATGCTTCTTCAATAAGCTGTGGTGTGTTTTCTTTTGCAATAGGCGAGGCTGTGTGAAGCACAACCTCCATGCCTTTTTGAGCAAGAAATTCAATGAGTTTCTTGTACTCAGGATTGTCAAAACCAGGTATTCCTTTTATAGATTTGTAGAAAAATCCCCATGTGATTGGGATTTTATACCCCACAAATCCTTTTTTCATGTACGAGCTATCTTTTGTATCTGTTGTGCCAAACATCATAGCCTTTATAATTGAAATCATATTTGAATCAGCGTGGTTGGAGAATACTAAAATACCTTTTCTACCATCAGGTGCGCGTGATTTTATAGCATAACTGAAGTCTGCTGGGAAGATGGAATAAGTAAAGCTTTTTTCAAACCCCTTTTTAAAAAGCTGCGTTGTTGTCCAGATATGCTCTTTGTTTTTCCCAATCAAAAAGTATTTTATATCGTCGGAGTTTGAGAAAAACAAAAATACATTTGCTCTATTTTTGAGATTATAAGTTTCAATGGAATCGTAATTGTTAACATAGCCCATTGCACAGTTCTCGAGCTTAAGATAAAAGTCAGAAAGGGAATCTGTTACATACATTGGGCTTGTAAATTTTGAAATTGAATAATCGCGCTTTAGAATAAAAAGCGGCTTTGACTCAAACACAATAGGTGAGTATTCCTTAAAAACTTGGTGGTCCTCTTTTGACTTCAATATCTCTTCAACATTTATCACATCCTCTGATGATGATACAAAAACTTTTCTGGTTATTTTCTGGAAACCATTTTCAAACTCCTGCTCTATTAAGTTATTGTACTTATCAAAGCGCTTAAGCACAAAAGCGTACCTTGACGGTTTTACAAAACCTATTCTGAAATTTCTGAACTGCACAGTTTGAATGTCCTTGCCATTTTGAGAAATTTCAAATGTTATATACCTTGCATCAATTGGCAGAGAAAATGATGTCTTAAATGTTCCCCAACCAGAGGTTAATTTTAGCTTTTCTGGCAACGACAATATCTTTGTTTTATTTTCGCTAAAAATTGCTATCTCAACATTTACATTCTCCTCTTCTTTAAGGTGAGTAGGGCTTTGGTAGTCTACTTTGTAGTCAAACGATAGCATTGCAGATTGATATTCATCTTTAAGAGGAATGTAAGGTGAAGTTATTTTATAAAAGGTATTCATTGTGTGAAAGTCGAGCTTTAAGACTTTGTTTTTGCCATCTGTTAAAAATGAAATATCGGAAGGTTCGCTCTTTTCGATTTTCCACTGAATAACTCCGTTTTCAATAAAAGGAATATCAGTTGAAAAACTATCTTCCTTTTTTGTTGTGGTATTATTCAAAAATTCTGGGGGTAAAATCTTGGCAACGACTTGATTTCCTTTTAAGATTTCAACTGCATTTTCTTTTGCTTCAATTGAAAAGTGTGCTTTTTCAGGAATGTTTTGTTTACCTGTTGCAAATATAGTTGTAGAAAAAGTTGATATAAACATGATAATAACTGCAAGCACTGCACGTCTCTTTGTCATCTTTTCTGCTACCGACTCCCTTCTTCTTTTGCATGTAGTGTTCAAATATTAATTATATGTTGATGGTTGCTAAAATTCAATTAAAAAACTTAGTCAGTTTGTTTAATTAATTTAACAATGTCTGTCACAAATACAAATTTTATGTTTTCTCTTTGAGCATCTTTTAATACTTCTTTAAATGCTTCAATAGTTGTAAGGCCACCTTCCTGACCTAAATGTCCAATTCCCACTGCAAATCCCTTTTTCTTTGCTATGTTAAAAAGAAGTTTGAATTTGTCTTGTATAGGCTTTAGCTCATTTTTTGAATCCAATATGACATCATGGGATATCACATCAATACCTTTTTGCTTTCCAATCTTTGAAAATAGCGATTTTGGTGATGACGTTGAGTCAACAATTATCATATTGTTTGCTTTTGCCAAGTTTACTAAGCGAGTGACTATTCTCTCATTTGTACACACAAGCGTTCCTAAATGAATGCTAAAGCCTTTGCTGTGTGGTAGATTTAACATTGCGTCTTTGAAAATCTTATCAACCTCATCATCAGGGGTATTGTTCATTATACTGCGTGGTGATAGCCAAAGAGTATTCTGATCTTCTGGTTCCATTGAAAGATGCATCAAAACCTCTTTGTTGTTTTTACTGCACGTAAGAGCAATTTTGTTAGAAAAAGGCAAAAATGGAATGATTGCTACATCAAATGGAAGATTAATCTCCAAAAGTTTTTGAAACTCTTGCTCATCCATTCCTGCATCTTCGAATATCAACGCTACATAAGCTTGAGATTGTGCTGAGGTTTCAACAACTTGTGATTTTGGATTATAAAAAATGTAAACAAGTGCAAGTACAATAAAACAAAAAAATGCAAGTACAGGGATGAAGTATTGACTTAGCTTTGTCTTCTTGATGACAATGAGAATATATCTTTTTATTTTCATGACTTTTAAAGAGTTTTAAGTTTCTGATAATAGATTATTCATTCAGATTTTTTGATATACCACCAAAAATGGTCATTTGAGATTTTTAACAAATTCTTCAAATTGCTCTGTCGAGATAACACTGTATTTTTTGTGGTATCTAACTTTATTATATTCATCAATTAAATCTTCGATAATGCTACTGTTTACAAGTTCGCCTCTTGTGATTAGCCTTCCCATCTCAAGTGGAGTGAGTGAGGTTTTTAGGTTGTAGTTTTTCTTTTGATAAAAGTACTCCATCGTGAGCTTGAAAATGATTCTAAGGCGTAAGTTCAAATCCAAAATCTTTTTAAGATTTACCTTTTTAATCTTTGTCTGCTGCGCTTTAGTTTTTGGCATCTTTTTTGCAAATATAAATGTTTTAACGTCAGTATAGTTTTGTCCTCTTTCTATCATTTGAAGATTGTGTGTGACTCTTCCCAAAAACAAAAGCAGATTTCTTATCATCTCTTTAATAGCAATTTTTATAAATCCAAATGCTTTGTAAATGAGAAATCCCAATATTCCAAATGCCAGAAGATACCCAATTATATCAAGTATTTGAGAAAGCAAACTCTTTTTAGCAGGCTTCATATTTTTGAGAAGCTCAGCAATATCATTGTTAGAATTTGTCACAGGTTTTGTTGTTGCGAAGAGTGAATTCAAAAAGTCTAATATCTTTTTTATTATTTTAAGGAGAAACTTTATTGTCTCAACAATAAAAGCAACAACGTATGGTGCAAAGCCTTTGAATTTAAACAAAAGGAGTAAAATTACAATAAACACTATGCTCAAAAAAAGATTTATAAAGCTTATACTTGTTGAAATGCTATTTGTACGTCTGTATCTACGACTAATTAAATTTTCTAAGTTTACCCTATTTGAAAGATACACACTTGTTACAAGAAAGATTATTGAGTAAGTTGTGTATTGGTTTATAATATTCTTTGGGACATTCATAAAACGTGAAAGTGCACTGACAATTATAATAGCCCAAAGCCCAGCTAAAATTGCGCCGAGTGAAATACTGACTTCTTCCTTTTCGTAAACAAAATAAGAGTACACATAAAGCCCCATGCAAAATATTTGACCTATGAACATTTCCAAAATTCCGTAAGGTTTTAAAACAATCAAGGCAAAGCCTTGCGGGATTATTATTATAAACAAGATATTTAAAACCTTTTCCCATAGTCCTGTGCTTCTTTTTTTGATAAGATAAGGAATTAACAAAAACAGTGCATTCATTATCAAAAATGAGATAAATATATTGGATGGATCGTGAGTCATCACGAACGAAGAAAACATCATAAAAATTGGAAATACTAAGCTTGTTATTGCAAAAAGGTATATATATTTTGTTATAAATTGATTTGCATTTTCCAACTTAGTTCACTCCATATGTTTTTTACTGCTATAAATATAGTATCACTAATGAAAAAAAGGATAAACATGTTTTTACCTACTCTGCTTACAAAAAAAATCAAAAAAATTTGTTAAAAATTGATAAAGAAAAAGGGTGAAATGTTGATGTATATATATAATGTAATGAGAAAATTAATAGATTATGTGAGTTCTTTGGAAGACATTCCTATAGCAGCAGCAGTGTTAAAAGATGGTCAAATTATTAGTATGCAAAAAAATGATAGTAAAAACGCCATATTTCATGCAGAACTTCTTGCGATACTTGATGCCACATCAAAGCTATCTACAAAGGACTTAAGAGGTTGCGAGATGGTTGTGACTAAAGAGCCTTGTCCTATGTGTATGAGTGCGATAGTTCTAAGCAAAGTTGATAGGCTTTACTTTGGAGCAAGAGATTTCAAGATGGGAGCTGCTGAGTCCTGCTTTAACCTTTCGCAAGACCCAAACCTGAATCATAAGGTTGAGGTAATAGGAGGAGTATGTGAAGATGAGTGCAAAAAGCTTTTAAAGAGTTTTTTTGAAAAAAGAAGAAATTGAAATTGCAGCTAAAAGACAGGCCGTGTAATATTGATATTTTTGGGGTATATATCTATATAGAGGGGATTGTTCACAGGATTGTTCAAGAATTCGAAAAGCAGTTGCAGATGGTTAAAGAGTAATTTGTAAAATGAGTAATAAATTATAAGGAGAAAGGTTGCGAGGAAGAAATGGATAATAAATTTTTACAGCTTGTATTTAGCAGTAGTCTTAAACTTGTCAAGACAATTGAAAAGGAAATACTCTCATTTTTGATGAGAGAGGCAAATGTTACCCCAGAGGAGCTTTTAGAGTTTAAACTTATTATAAATGAGCTTTTGATAAATGCTATTGTTCATGGGAACAAAGGTGATAGTTCAAAAAGCGTGAAAGTAAAGATAGGGGTTGTTGACAAAAAACTCAGCTATATTGTTGTAGAAGATGAAGGCGAAGGGTTCAGTTTGGAAGAGGTGTTCAAAGAGTACACCCCTTATGAGGAAGATGAGGAGATTGAGAATTTGTATGAATGTGGACGAGGACTTATAATTGTTTCTTCTCTTTGTGAGAAGGTAAAACAAAATCAAAGGGGAAATAAGATTGTTGCTGTAAGAAGGCTTAAAAGAGAAGAATTCAATCAAGTTTGATAACAGTTCATCATCTTAAATTGTTAAAAGGTTATAAAAGGCTGCGAGAATTTAAGCAGTCTTTTTTTATTTACCATCTTGCCAACTCATCTTGACCAATCTTGTGTAATTATTTTGAATTTTGTATTGCAATTCCTCAAAAAATTGAGTAGAATATTAATGAGTTGACACACAAATCCACATTGAAGAATAGGTGATGAAGAGTATGTTATCTGCAACAAGAAGACAGAAGATAAAAGAAATCTTGATGGAGAAGAAGAGCGTAACTGTCACAGAACTCTGCAATATATTCAACGTATCAGATGAGACTATCCGACGTGACCTCAAAAAACTTGAGCAGGAAGGAATAATTGAGAAAAACTATGGAGGAGCAATTTTAAAAGAGGGATTTACTATTGTTCCACCTATTTCTCAAAGAGCAAAGGAATTTATACAAGAAAAAGAAAAGATAGCAAAAGAAGCGGTAAAAAGAATTAAAGAAGGTATGATAGTAATCTTGGATACAGGTACAACTACCCAGCAGATAGCAAGAAATTTGAAAACAGCACAGCACATAACAGTTATTACCAATGGTGTAAATATTATAAATGAGCTTGTATCAAACAGCGCAATAAATCTTTTCTTGGTTGGCGGAAAGGTGAAAAATTCCAATTTTTCAACAGTTGGGCCTGAGGCACAAAAGAGCTTTATGCAATTTAGCGCTGATATAGCATTTATAGGAACAAGTGGAATATCACTTGAAAAAGGTCTGACAACCTCTGATATATTTGAAGCAGAGGTCAAAAGAGCGATGATTGAAGCGAGTAAAGAAGTAATAGTGGTTGCTGACAGCAGTAAGTTTTTGAAAAATGCTATGGTTTCATTTTGCAGTTTGAACAAAGTCACAGAGATTATAACCTCAGGGGAAATTGACAGTGAACTTGTTGAAAAGTTTAGGCAAAAAGGTGTAAAGCTCACCATTGTGTAACCTTTGAGTTTATCTGAAAGGAGCAAAGTAAATTCCATGAGCAAAATTCTTACAATTGATATAGGTACAACAGCTTGCAAGGTAATAGTTTTTGATTTACAAGGTAATATTTTAGCAAAGTCAAACAGGGAATATCCCACTTACACACCCCAGATTGAATGGGCGGAACAAGACCCGAACGACTGGTGGGGCGAGTGTGTAAATGGGATTAAGGAGTGTCTTCAGCAGACAGATGGCAGTAGCATTGTTGCCATAGGTCTTTCATCTCAGAGGGAGACAGTTGTTCCACTTGATAAGGACGGCAATATTTTGTACAGAGCTATTTCATGGATGGACAGGCGCTCACGGCTTGAAGCTGAAGAAATTTCTCGAGAATTTGGGAAAGAAACTGTGCATAAAATAACAGGACTTATTCCAGATTCGACCTTTACAGCAACAAAGCTTTTGTGGTTTAAAAAGTATGAGCCAGATATTTTAAGAAAAGCTACAGTTTTCTTACAACCAAAGGAGTTTATTGGATACAAATTGACAGGCGAGGCAGCAACAGACCATTCACTTGCAAGCAGAACCATGATGTTTGATATCAACAAAAGGCAGTGGTGGCAAGATATCTTTGAATTTGTGGGTGTGAAGCTAAATCAATTTCCAAGGCTATGCTATTCAGATGAGATAATAGGCTACTTAAAAGACGATGTTGCGAAGATGCTTGGACTGAAAAGTGGTATTCCTGTTGTAAGCGGTGGTGGAGACAGGCCTTTAGAAGCAGTAGGTGCGGGTATCATTGGTTCGCGTGTCATGGAGTCAACTGGCACAGCAACAAACGTTTCAATGTCGTCAAACAAGGTTCCAGAGCAGCTTGATCCGAGGGTTGTTTGTTCGTGTCATGTAATAAGAGATTATTACCTGATTGAGCAGGGGATATCAACAAGCGGTACAATCCTGAGGTGGGTTCGGGACAACTTCTACAGAGGCGAAAAAGAAAAGTGCGAAAACGTCTATGAGGTAATTGACAAAGAGGCAGAGAATTCAAGCCCTGGAGCAAATGGGATTGTGCTTTTGCCATTTTTCATGGGGTCACGTGCAACAAGGTGGAATCCTGATGCAAGAGGTGTATTGTTTGGACTGACACTTACACATTCAAGGGGAGATATAGCAAGGAGTGTATTGGAAGGAATATCATATGAGATTCGTGCTTGTATAGAGATTTTGGAAGGTATGGGCTTGAAGGTTGAAAGTGTTGTTTCAATGGGTGGCGGGGCAAAGAGTACTGTGTGGAGCAAGATAAAAGCTGATATTTTGGGCAAGAAGGTGATTGTTGAAAAGGTGTCAGAGGCTGCGTCAAAAGGAGCAATGCTTTTAGCAGCAGTGGCGATTGGTGCAAGAAAAAGCCTCATTGAAGAAAAACGCGACGTGCTCTTTGAATATACGCCAAATTCACACAACAAACAAATCTATGACAGGGTATATGAAATCTACAATGAACTGTATAATTCAGTTTCCGATATATATCCAAAGATTTCAAAAATCTCAAGCCAAGATTAGGAGGTCTTTGATTTGTTAGTAAATTTGAATGAGGTTTTAGGTTACACAAAGGTGAAAAAATTTGGCGTTGGCATGTTCAATGGGCTTTCAGCTGACTTTTATCAAGGTTTGATTGACGCAGCAGAAGAGCTAAAAACCCCTATTATAATTGGCATTGCAGACAGATTCATCGATAGGCTTGACTTTGAAATGCTTGCAGAAGTTATGATTTTCCTTGCAAAAAGGGCATCTGTTCCGGTATGTGTACATCTTGACCATGCAAAGAGTCTTAAAAATATCATCAGAGCAATAAAGGCTGGGTTTACATCTGTCATGTTTGACGGGTCAAGCTTACCGTTTGAAGAGAATATAAAGAAAACCAAGGAAGTTGTTGAGATAGCGCATTCTGTTGGTGTGAGTGTTGAAGGAGAACTTGGCGTTGTTGGAAGAGGCGAGTGGGATTTTAAAAATCCAGAGTTTTATACAAAACCTGAAGAGGCAGAGATATTTGCAAAACAAACAGGTGTTGATGCCTTAGCTGTTTCAATTGGTACAGTTCACGGGGTGTACAAGGGCGAGCCTAAGCTTGATTTTGAAAGACTTGCGGAAATTAGAAAAAGAGTTGATTGTTATCTTGTTTTACACGGCGGCTCTGGACTTTCAGATGATGATTTTAAAAAGTGTATAGAGTATGGAATCAACAAGGTGAATATTTTCACTGATCTGACTTTAGCGATAAATGAAAAACTTCCTGAGTTTGTCAAAGCCACAGGTGATTTGACCCCTGCAATCTTTGATGAAATTAGAAGGATTGTCAAAGAGGAAGCCATGAAGAAGTTAAAGATTTTTGGAGGCTATAACATAATTTAGAAATAATTACAATAAATACTAATAAACTTATTCGGAGGTGTTTTAGATGAACGAGCCAATTTATAAATATCTTAAGGTAGGGACGATTCATTTTATGTCTTTCCCAGAGGTTATTGGTGGAGAAGGTCCAATTGAGGAGACTTTAAAAACAATTCTTGAAGATGATTACTTTAATGCAGTAGAGATTACATGGATAAAAGATA
>Ga0207430_10249_pt1 | contig 16776 bp, 15 predicted proteins | sample YelNatsi3bottle8_FD_187544 | JGI IMG/M metagenome (GOLD analysis project Ga0207430, IMG submission 187544) | Hot spring thermophilic microbial communities from Obsidian Pool, Yellowstone National Park, USA - site 3 bottle 8 (SPAdes) (version 2) | ecosystem: Environmental > Aquatic > Thermal...
CTTTTTTGTTTGAACAGTTTCTCAGAAAATTAGAAGGCAAAAAATTTTCTTTTGCTTATGAATGGAATCAATAATTATTATCTTTTTATTACTCTATTGGCAATAATTTTTATTCAACAAGCTAATTGAAAATAAAAAAATCTAAGAATTAGTTCTTACCTTGTGGTGGTGAATCATTGACCCTAACATGTATTACACCACAAGGCAAGAACTCAATTTTATTAAAAACTAAAACAAAAATTGGTAAAACCAGATTTTTAAGCAGTCATGCCCCCAACAACTTCAAGAGCTATTCCTGTTATAAACGAAGCTTTGTCTGATGCTAAATACAAAACTGCATTTACAACATCCTCTGGTTCACTATAACGTCCCAGTGGTACACTTTTTGCCAACAACTCTCTTGCTAACTCTGGATTTTCTGGGTTAAAACCTCTTTCAAGTTCTCTCATCATCCGTGTATTCACAAGGGCAGGACAAACCGCATTAACTCTAATACCAAAAGGAGCAAATTCTACCGCAGCAGTTTTAGTCAGAGAAATAACCGCTGCTTTTGATGCATTGTATGCGCTTGTATTAGGAAGTCCTTTTAAACCAGCTATCGAAGAAGTATTAATTATCGAACCTGATTTTTGTTCCTTCATAACTCGCAATACATATTTTAACCCATAAAAAACACCCTTTATATTTACATCAATTACCAAATCCAAAGCATCTGAAGGATATTCAGTAATTGGTGCAACCTTCCCTTCTACTCCTGCATTGTTGAAGAATATATCTATTCTACCAAACTTTTTCACTGTTTCATTGACATACCTTTCAACTTGTTCTTCTTTTGTTACATCAGCCGCAATCAATAAGTATTTATCTTCTTCAAGATTTAACTCCTTAGACAACTGTTCAAGAGCTTCAAAATTAACATCTACTAAGCTCAATTTTGCACCTTCTTTAGCAAACGCTTTTGCCGTTTCTCTTCCTATACCCCCTGCTGCACCAGTGATTAACACCACTTTGTTCAAAAATTCCATAGTTGACTCCCCCTCACTTCATTTTTCAAGATTATTATACCCTCAAAATTGCAAAGATAACTTTATTATTTTAAAATTCTCTCACTCATTTGAAACAATAGAATATGATGATATAATGATAGTAGGACAAACAGCAAAAGATTGGCAAAGGAGCTGGAAATGAAGTGGCAATCTTCTCTTTTATTTTAATATGTTGGATTATGGGTTTTATACTCTTTGCAAAAGTTTTTTTAGACCCAGAAGAAGATAACTCAAAACCAGATGTAAAAGTATCTGTTATAATCCCTGCTCGAAATGAAGAAAAAAATCTTCCTTTTTTGCTCCAGTCGCTCAAAAATCAAACACTAAAACCATTTGAAATTATTGTCGTAGACGACTTTTCAGAAGACAAGACCAGCGATATTGCAAAAAGCTTTGGGGTAAAAGTAATTCAAAACACTCCCATTCCAGATGGCTGGACAGGAAAAAACTGGGCACTTTGGAATGGATATTTGCACTCGTCAGGCGACGTTTTGATTTTTTTGGATGCTGATGTGAGGCTCTCTCACGATGGGATTGAAAAACTTGTAAAAAGGCTTTATAAGGTTCAAGGTGCGATCTCTGTAATTCCATATCACAAGACAGAAAAATTTTATGAAAAGCTCTGTATGATAGTAAACATTTTAGGTGTATTTGCCTTTACATCTCCTTACGAGCGAAAAAGTAAACAAAAAGGATTATATGGCTCATGTATTGCTACATTTCGTAACAAGTACGAAAAGATTGGTGGACATAAAAGTATCTGCGGCAAAATTACTGACGACCTCAGCCTTGGAAAAAGGTTTTGCGAATGCAATATCAATGTAGAAAATTTTTTAGGAGTTGAGACCATCTGGTTTAGAATGTACCCTGACGGAATCAAAAGTCAAATTCAGGGAATAGCAAAAAGTGCACTTTTGAGTATGCAGCTATTACAAAAAAAGACCATCTTTTTGATTGCACTTTGGGTCATAGGACTTGTGCTATCCGGCTTTTTAACTCCAATACTTTATCTTTTGCAAAGTCCGCTGCTCACAATATTTTTACTTGCATATCTTTTGTATTTTGCCCAAATTCTTTATCTTCGAAAATACATTGGAAATTTCGGAATAGTCATGCCGCTACTGCATTTTATCTCAACAGCCTTTTTCCTTTTTATGATTTTGTATTCTTTTTATCAGGTCAAGTTTGTTGGAAGTGTATGGTGGAAAGGAAGACAAGTACAGGTAGGAGGAAAGTAAGATGCTTGCAGCAATTACTCTTTTAGAATTCTTTTGTGGGTCGCTGATGTTCTCTTACTGGCTTGGAAAACTTGTCAAAAAGGATATAACAGCGGTGGGTGACGGAAATCCAGGAGCTTTTAACCTAATTCAAGCAGCTGGTATTAAAATTGGGCTTTTGGGTGTATTTCTCGATTTTGCAAAAGGTTATTTTCCTCTTGTATATTTTGTCGAAAAAGGATACCTTCCAAAGTCATACATAATACCTGCTGCAATCGCACCAATTTTAGGACATGCATTTTCGCCTTTTCTAAGATTTAAAGGTGGAAAGTCTATTGCAACTACATTTGGAGTCTGGAGTGCAATAACTAAGTTTAGGGTATCTTTTTTTTATGCAGTTGTTTTAGCGCTGCTTTTTTTGATTGCAAAAAAGCTAAAGCATGGCGGCTCTACCACAACCGAAGAAGATGCATTTATGGTTGTATTAGGATTTTTGATTGTAGGTGCTTATCTTTACCTTCTCGATTTTTCTGTATATCTTTTAACACTTTGGTTTTTAAATTTGCTTGTAATGGCTTATAAGAACAAAGAAAAGCTTTCTACATTCTACCTTGGCATTGTAAATAGAGAGCATGAACTTAAAAAATGAATCATTTCTAACCAGTTGTGTATTGTTTAGTAGTTTTTGCTCTGAAAATGTTTTATATTCTAAACAAAGACTTCTGTTTTTGTAAATTATAAGGTATAATTTAAACAGAGTAAATTCTGCAAAATTGAAAGGGGCAGTTAAAATATGCAAAAGAAATGGTGGAAAGAAGCTGTTGTTTACCAAATTTATCCTCGAAGTTTTTATGATTCAAATGGCGATGGGATTGGTGATTTGCCCGGAATCATTCAGAAACTTGACTATTTAAAAGAGCTTGGAATTGATGTAATCTGGCTAAATCCAATTTATAAATCTCCAAATGCCGACAATGGATATGACATTAGTGACTACTATGATATTATGGATGAATTTGGAACAATGGATGACTTCGACAAGCTTTTAGAGGAGGCTCACAAGCGAGGAATAAAAATTTTAATGGATTTAGTAGTTAACCACACATCTGATGAACACAAATGGTTTCAAGAGTCCAGAAAATCAAAAGACAATCCTTACAGAGATTTTTATTTCTGGCGACCTGGCAAAAATGGGGGACCACCTAATAACTGGACATCATTCTTCAGTGGTTCTGCTTGGGAATACGATGAACTAACTGGCGAATATTACCTTCACCTTTTTGCTGTAAAACAACCAGACCTAAATTGGGACAATCCTAAGGTTAGGCAAGAAGTCTACAAAATGATGAAGTGGTGGCTTGACAAAGGCATAGATGGGTTTAGAATGGATGTGATAAACCTCATTTCAAAAGTTGAAGGGCTGCCAGATGATAAAGAAGGTGAAAAGCAAGGGGACTTGGTTGGCTTTAGATATTATGCCAACGGTCCAAGAGTACATGAATATCTTCAGGAAATGAACAGAGAAGTCCTTTCTAAATATGACATCATGACAGTTGGCGAAACCCCATTTGTCACACCTGAAATTGCAAAGCTGTATGTTGAATATGACAGAAACGAACTGAACATGCTTTTCCATTTTGAACATATGGATATGGACTGTAGCGGTAGCAAGTGGAATATAAAACCTTGGAAATTAACCGATTTGAAAAAGATAATGTACAAGTGGTATTTAGCTTTAAAAGACAAGGGCTGGAATTCACTTTATCTTAACAACCATGACCAGCCAAGGATGGTCTCACGCTTTGGAAATGACAAAGAATACAGGGTGGAGAGCGCAAAGCTTTTAGCAACGCTACTTCACACATGGCAAGGAACACCTTACATTTACCAAGGCGAAGAGATTGGCATGACAAATTGCAAGTTTGAAAGTATCGATGAATTCAGAGATATTGAAACACTCAATTGGTACAAAGAGATGAAAAAGCTTGGTAAATCAGATGAAGAGCTATTAGAAATCCTAAACAAAAGGAGCAGAGACAATGCACGAACACCAATGCAGTGGGATGATTCTGAAAATGCAGGATTTACTAAAGGCACTCCATGGATAAAGGTAAATCCAAATTATAAGGAAATAAATGTTAAAAAAGCTTTAGAAGATAAAAACTCTGTTTTCTATTACTACAAAAAATTGATTGAACTTAGAAAAAAGTATCCTGTCATCGTGTATGGCGATGTACAAATGCTGCATGAAGATGACGAAAAGATTTTTGCATATACAAGAAATTATGATAATGAAAAACTTCTTGTTGTGATGAACTTCTCAGAAGAAGAAAGTAGCTTCATTGCACCAAAAGAAGTATTCACTCAAAAACCTGAGCTTTTAATTAGCAACTATGAAGTAGATGACAACATCAAAGAAAAAATTGTTTTAAAACCCTATGAAGCAAGGGTATATAAAATATAAGAGGGCAGATTCAAAAGGGCTGTTTAAAAAGCTAATACGTCAAAACAGCCCTTTTTACTTTTAGAAAAATTTTTAAAATTTCTCTTGACAAATTTTAATATTGAAAATATAATAAAATTGTAATTAGTACAATTTTGAATCTAAGTTTGCAAGGGGGAAGTAAAAATTTCTGATTTAACAAAGTTAAAAAGTCATTTAGAACAAAAAGGTATAAAGCCATCTTTTATAAGGCTCAAGATTTATGAATATTTAGTAAACAATAGAACTCACCCAACGGCTGATGAGATTTACAGTGCGCTTTTGAAGCAGATTCCTACACTTTCAAAGACCTCTGTTTACAACACTTTAAGCCTATTTGTAGAAAAAGGTCTTGCACAGATAATTACAATTGAAGACAATATAGCGCGCTTTGACGCTGATACATCAGTGCATGGACATTTTCAATGTAAAAGTTGTGGCAAAATTTATGATTTTTCAGTAAATCCTGATTCTATTCACTCATCTCTTTCTTCTGAATTTGTTGTTGATGAAATTTACGTCTACTATAAGGGTATCTGCCCTTATTGTAAAAATAAAAATCATTAAGTTTTAGGGAGGTTGAGTTTTCAAATGAAGGATTTAAAAGGTACTCAAACTGAAAAGAATCTGTGGGCGGCGTTTGCTGGTGAGTCACAGGCAAGAAACAAATACACCTATTTTGCATCACAAGCACGAAAAGAGGGTTATGAGCAGATTGCAGCTATCTTTGAAGAGACAGCTGAAAACGAAAAGGAACATGCAAAGCTCTTCTTTAAATTCTTAAATGGAATTGGTAACACAGCAGAAAACTTAAAAGCTGCTGCAGAAGGCGAGCATTATGAATGGTCTGAGATGTACAAAGAGTTTGCAAGGGTTGCAAGAGAAGAAGGTTTTGATGAGATTGCAACTGCATTTGAGTTTGTGGCAAAGGTTGAGGAAAAGCATGAAGAAAGATACAGAAAGCTTCTTGAAAATGTTGAAAATGGCAAGGTGTTTGTAAAAGACGATGTTGTTGTTTGGAAGTGTAGAAATTGTGGTTATGTACATGTTGGCAAAGAAGCTCCAAAGGTATGTCCAACCTGCAAACATCCACAGTCATTCTTTGAGATTAGAGCTGAAAATTATTAATTTTAAATTTATAAATAAAAACGTAAGGCTGCTACCACTGCTTTTTAATGTGTGGCAGCCTTAATTTTTTGCAGTAAAACAACTTAAATGATTAATTATTTAGTGTTATAATAGGTTGTGAAAAAGAATGTTTCTAACTGAAAAGGGAAAGGAGCTTACAAAAAAATGAATTGGGGAAAAATAATCATAGGAGATAGCAGAAATATGTCTGAAATAGATAATGAAACAATTGATCTGATAATAACATCACCGCCTTATTGGCATTTAAAAGATTATGGTGTAGAAAACCAGATAGGATATGGTCAAACACTTCATGAGTACTTAAAAGATTTGTATCGGGTATGGCAAGAATGTTTTAGAGTTCTTAAAGAAGGGCGTCGTTTGTGTATTAATATTGGTGACCAATTTGCACGCTCTATAGTCTATGGCAGATATAAAATAATTCCATTACACTCTGAGATAATTGCTCAGTGTGAAGATATAGGATTTGATTATATGGGAGCAATAATTTGGCAGAAAAAAACTACTATGAATACAAGTGGTGGAGCAAATGTTATGGGTTCTTACCCATATCCACCAAATGGCATGATAGAAATTGATTATGAATTTATACTTATATTCAAAAAGCCTGGAAAATCCCCAAAGGTGTCTCCTGAAATAAAAGAAAAATCAATCTTGACAAAGGAAGAGTGGAAAGAATACTTTAACGGACACTGGTACTTTAAAGGTGAAAAACAAACTGAACATGAAGCCATGTTTCCTGATGAACTTCCATATAGATTAATTAAAATGTTTTCATTTGTTGGAGACACAATATTAGATCCATTCTTAGGTAGCGGAACAACCTTAAAAGTTGCATTAGAACTTGAAAGAAATGCAATAGGGTATGAAATCAATCCAGATTTTTTAGAAGTAATAAATAAAAAGTTAAATACAATTAATAACAAGAAATAGAAAGATTAAAACAAACATTGCTTATTTTTTACCTCTCCACTCTATGATTTAACAGCAGCTTTTTCTTTCTTTCGTACTCTTCTTCAGATATCTCGCCATTTGCGAACTTTATATTTAAAATTCGCAATGCTTCATCCTCTGCCTCTGATTTTGACAAAGTTTTTCTTTTAGTTTGCAAATATATGTGGCTTAATTTGTTGACAACATAAATGATCAAAGCAACTAAGACAATTAAAAATAGTATACCCATTATCCATTCTCCAATCATGTGAAATCCCCAAAGTCCGTCAAAATCTCTATAGAAATATCTCATCATGTGATTTTCATCTCCTTTCACAATTTAGTTTTTTGGTTTCAATATTATAATACCCCTTTAATGTAAAGAAAGTATGATTCAATTGTAAAGAAAGTGTAAAGAGATTTTTTGAAATTTAATTAACAAATTATTCAAGATTTATTTATTCTTTATTCATTTTTATCTGCTATCATTTAAGCAAAAATAATAAATACCAACTTTGGAGGTGCAAGTTCTTTAAATGAAAAATATATTAGCTTTAAAATCTAAAATAGTAAGTTGGAGTAAAGAAAACTCCATTGTATTTTTACCCATGACAATTGGAACTTTTCTTTATACCTTTCTAATTGCAAAAGTCGGATATGGTAATGAATACTACGCTGCGGCTGTAAAAAGCATGATGCAAAATTTCAAAAACTTCTTTTTTGCCTCGTTTGACCCGGGCGGATTTGTAACCGTTGATAAACCACCACTTGGCTTTTGGATTCAGACTTTATCTTGCTTTATATTTGGTTACAGTGGGATAAGCCTTTTGCTTCCTCAGATAGTTGCAGCTGTGCTCAGCATCCTGCTTGTTTACATAATTGTAAAAAACTATTTTGGCAAAATGAGCGCTTTTTTCGCTTCACTATTTCTTTCAACAACGCCAATTTATACTGCAATTGCAAGAAATAATACCATTGACATGCTAATGATTTTATCTTGCATATTAGCAATATACCTTGCTCTAAAAGCAATCGAAAAATCAAGTTTCAAACACTTTTTAATAAGCGTCTTTATTGTTGGTTTAGGTTTTAATATTAAAATGCTTCAGGCTTGGATTGTGGCACCAGGGATATTCTTAGCTTATCTCTTGTTTACAGACAAGAGGCTTTTAAAGAGGTTTTCTCATCTTGTTTTAGCAGGTGTAATATTTTTGGTAAGTTCTCTCTGGTGGTGTATTGTTGTTGATCTGACACCTGCCGAAAAAAGACCTTACATAGGAAGTTCTCAAACAAACTCAGCTTTAGAGCTCGCTATTTCTTACAATGGTATACAAAGATTTTTACCATCTGGTGGAAATTTAATCTCAATCATAAACTCACTGCTTGGCAAAAAGTCTTCACAAACAACAAACTCTTCACCTACTTTCGGAGGGGGATTTGGCTTTGGACAGAACATAAACCCAATGGGTGCAAGAGAAGGTGGAGAACCAGGAATTTTGAGGCTTTTCAATCAGAATATGGCTGGTCAAATTTCTTGGGTACTTGTCTTGGCAATAATAGCCTTATTGACTTTGACAATAATGAGCTTTGCTGTCAGAAAGAAAAACAAAATGCTTGGTGCATTTACTACCATTTGGGGTACATGGTTTTTGCTACTTTTTGTCTACTTTAGTTTTACAAGAGGACTATTTCACATCTACTACTTGGCAACAATAGCACCTTCTGTGTCAGTTTTTGCTGGAGTAGGACTTGGAGCTCTGTTTGACAAGCTAAATGAATCAAAAACATGGATAAAACTTTTAGCTTTAATTCCGTTCGTGCTCACTGCAGTTTATCAGGTCTATAACGTATACAGATATCAAGACTCCAACAAATACTGGTATTTGTTTGGTATTGGTTTTGCCGCAACAGCTTTAATAGCTTTGGCAATGATATTTTTGAAAAACCTCAAAGTTTTAAAACTTATAGCTATTTCTCTTATGGCAATTTCGCTTAGCATAATGCCTTTTTACTGGTCACTTACATGCAGCCTCTATCAAGGAAATGTAGTAATTCCTTCTGCAGGGAATCCTATAAACAGAAGCTCGGCATTTGGCATGGGACCGGGACTGAGACAAAACTTTGGTTCTTTTGACCAAGCAAATGGTTTCGCAGCAAGGGACTTTAGGTTTAATCCACCATCAAACTCAGACATGCGGCCACTGGCACTACCAGATTCTAATAGCTCTGCCTATGACAATAGACAAAGCAGAGACTTTAACAACTTCTCACCAAGGGGTTTTGGTGAGTCAAGCCTTGCAAGCGATGAGCTAATACAATATCTTCTTAAAAACAACACTGGTGAAAAATATATTTTGGCAGTCACAAGAGCAACAGAAGCAGCACCGATAATAATCAAAACAGGAAAAGCTGTCATGGCAATGGGAGGATTTTCGGGCAATGACCCAATTCTCACAGTTGAAAAGCTCAAGAAAATGATTAAAAATGGTGAAGTAAAGTTTTTCCAAATTGGAGGAATGGGTGGATTTAGAGGGGGATTCGGGTTTAATGAGGCTTCTAATGATATATATTCATGGATTTTAGAAAATGGAGAACTTGTAAATAGCACATACAACATATATATGGTAGACAAAAATAAAATCAAATGATTCAGAAATATATGATACGGTTTTATTTGCTATTTCAAAAATTTATTGACAGTTTAAGTTCTATTGTATATACTTGACATATACACAATTTTTTTAATCAAAATCTGTAAGGAGGTAAATGTTTTGAAAAAGAAAACCTTATTAAACGTAAGTATTGTATTTGTCTTGCTTTTGAGTTTACTTCTAAGTTCTGTTGCATATTCTCAAACGGTCTCTACTCCTCTTTTAAAGGCCGGTTTAGCTTATGCTCAGGCTCAGAGTAGTAAAATTATTGATGAAGAGTTCAGAATTGATTTGAGGTATTCTGCAGGAAACAATGCAACAGAGAATAACAAAAAGTTAGAAGAATTCTTCAAAAAAATGTACATCAAAGGCAGGGTTATTTCAGATGTCTCAAAATACGAAAGCAGTATGCAAATTGTCCTTTATTACAATAATAAAGAACTCTTAAATGGTTCAATGTATGTTAACAAAGAATATGTTGCATACAACTTCCCACAAATTTATTCAAAGCCACTTTATGTGAAACTAAGCGACGCATATGCTAATATGCCTGTACAGATTGATGTAAACAAGTATATACAACTTTTTGATATTCAAAACAATCCTCAGCTTCAAGCTCTTATTGCAAGCTATGCAGACGTTGTTTTACCAAAACTTGCATCTTGTGCAAAGCTTTCTGATAAAAAAGTTGAACTTACATTTAGCAATGGTAAAAAGGAAAGCTGTGATGAGATTATTTTCGAATTTAACAAAAACTCTTCACTTGATCTTTTAAAAGCCATTTTGACAAAAGCAGCAGATGATAATGCAACAAAAGAGTTTGTTCTCAGCACTACAAAGATGATTCTTGAAGATACACAACCCGTTTTGAATGCTCAACAGCTTGATAAAAGTACCACTTTAAACATTGACGAAATTATGAAGCAAGCCGAATCAAATTATTCACAAACAGTAAAAGGAGTAGTTTACCAGATAGATAGCGCAGCTCCTCAAATTCCGCCATTTACCTTGCAGTATAGAATGAGAATTGATAGCAAAAATAATCTCAAAGGTGAAAGGCTATATTTCTATTTAAAAGATTCTAATAACCTCAAGGTTATGTTTAACTTAGATGGTGTAATTAATTCTCTCAATCAACCGGTTAAGATAACAAAGATTGACATATCAAAGGGTATTGATTTAAACAAGCTTTCTGATAAAGATTTAGAAACAATCACCAAAAATCTTGAAAAGACATTCAAAGCAGCCGGAATTTCTACTGGTATAAAATAACATCCTTTGGAAACTGAAAATCAAAAGAGGAGCTATCAAGATTTGATAGCTCCTCTTTTATTTTTGATTTTAGTTCCTAACTTTCATTCTGTAAAAATATTTCATAGGCAAGTACATTAAGGCAAGTCCCACTACTGACATTACAGTACAAATAATAATGTCCTCTAAAAAGTTACTACTTCTTCTACAATCTCCCACTGATTGGTAAAGTTTGTCAGCTCATTGAAAAGCTGCTCTAAATTACTTTGTTTAAGTTTCTGCACAAGTTCTTCAAAAGGACCGTCTGCAACAATTGTACCTTTGTTTAAAAGAAGAGTTTTGCGAAGAATAAAAGATGGTTTTGCCTTCTTTTTTGAGCTCTCTCAATAATTCTTTGAAGATTGTTGCTGAGTTTGCATCAAGACCTGTAAGAGGCTCATCAAAGAACAAAAGGTCAGGATTGTGAATTAAATTTGAAATAATTGCAAGTTTTTGTTTCATACCTTTTGAATATGTATGTAAGACTTTCATAAAGCTCAATTACCTCTGGAACATATCCTATTCTTTTTTTGTAAAGATACTTTCCTCTAATATCTTCACCAAAAATCTCAACCTTGCCTTTGTAATTTGTAATAATCCCCAAAAAGATTTTAATTGTAGTACTCTTGCCTGCTCCATTTGGTCCGATGTACCCTATAATCTGCCCAGATTCAACTTCAAAGCTGATTTGATTTAGCACATTTCCCTGCCCATAGTCCATAAATAAATCACTGACTGAAATGACCCTGGCCATTGTCATTCTCCTCACTAAAATATTTTGCAGCGTTAACCCATCACATAATCATCAGTCTGGTCAATTTGTTTGTCTTGATGATTCTCACCCTTATTGTAGCTATTTAGAATATTGTACGGAAGATACTGTATAATTACAAAGTAAGGCACTGCTATAAGGTAAAGAACAAATCCTGCCAGGCTTAAAATAATAAAGAGTGCACTTTCTTGGAATGAACCTGTTTTAAACAGTATATCCACTATATAAAGTGGTAATTGGAAAATTATTGATACAATAGCGCTATATACAAAAGCTGCTATCACAAAGCCCACTTTTCCTTTTGTAAGCTTTAAGCTCTCTTTTATACTTTCTAAAATTCCCAAATCCTTATCTACCAATGCTGCATTTGCGTACATTAGCCTTAAGAAAAAGTAAACTCCCAATATTACACCTACAATTCCAATTATAATTACCACAAGCCGCGCTAAAACATTAATTATAGTTTCTGCCTCAGCTATGCAAACAAGGCCTATAACTAATATTGGTCCTATTATAAACATCAATAACAATCCTAAGCCAACTATTTTCAAACCCATCAAGAGATTTTTTTCTTTCATCTTTTCAAAGTAAATACTAAAAGGTCTTTTATATATTTCCTTTTCTCTTGTGATTTCAATAAAGGTTCTTACAAGTGGATATTGGATAAAAGCGACTGTCAAAAATGACCATATCAGCAAGAAAATCACCATTAAAATTATAAAGAAAATAAATCTACTACTTAAAAAAGGAAAAATATCTTTATCATTCAATAGTGATACCGTGGAGATCTTCACACCCAGCAACATAGCCAGTAAAATGCCAAGTATTAGTAAAATGACAACCGACAGAAGAACAAGAATAAATGATATAACCAAAAGACCGAATATGTAGCCATAGTATCTTTTAGTGTAGAAAAATGAATCTTGCAAGAAATTTTTAAACACCCCAAAATTCCTCCTTTTTCCTGTTAAATAAATTTATATATTTTAAAATACCACATTTTGAGTATTTTGAAAACAAAAAGGCTAAAGCTTTGCTTTTTTCTGCATCGCCTTAGCCTTTCTGGTACAAAATCTTATTTTTTTAATTGTTTATCTCCAAATTTTAAAAATCAAAAGGCTGCTATAGGCAATAGCAAAGCTGCCTTTAAACCCAAAGCCTATAACAGCCTTTATTATTTTTAGCTTATTTGCAAATATCCATTTACTTTGCTTTTTTCTATATTATAATCAGTTTCTGTTATCTTCTTTTTAACACTTAAAATCTTTGCTGGATTTACGCTGAGTTCATCAACACCAAGACCAATCAAGATTGGTACAATATTCTCATCAGAAGCTATCTCTCCACAAACTCCAACTTCTTTTCCTTTTTTGTGCGCATTTTCAACTGTCATTTTAATTAACCTCAAAACTGCAGGATTCAACGGATCATACAAGTATGAGACCTTTTCATTTGTCCTGTCAATTGCAAGTGTATATTGGATAAGGTCATTTGTGCCTATGCTAAAAAAGTCAACTTCTTTAGCCAAAATATCTGAGATAACTGCTGCAGCAGGAGTTTCTATCATTATACCCACTTCAATTTTTTCTGAAAACTCAATTCCCTGTTTTCTCAATTCTTCTTTAGCCTCTTGTAAAATGCTTTTTGCCTCTTTTAGTTCGCCAGCAGTGGTTATCATAGGAAACATTATTTTTAGATTTCCATAAATTGATGCTCTCAAAAGCGCTCTTAGTTGTGTTTTAAACAGTTCTTTGTAACCTAAACAAAGTCTTATTGCCCTGTAACCTAAAAATGGATTGAGCTCATTTTCTATGTTCAAATACGGAATATTTTTATCTCCGCCAACATCCAATGTTCTTATGATAACAGGCCTTCCTTTTATCTTCTCAAGTACAGCTTTGTATGCAGCAAATTGCTCATCTTCTGAAGGTGGTGAATTGCGGTTCATAAACAAAAACTCTGTCTTCAATATTTTTTTACCCTGTTGCATTTAATTTTACAACAAACAAAACAAAGTTTTTATATCCATTTTACTTCCCCCAGCCTTTCTAATTTTGTTTTTTCCAAAAACTCTTCAATCTCATTTTTCTCAGGTGGCTTTACACCTTTTTTTGAAACTTTTGCTGCTGCACATGCTAAAGAAAGTTTAAAAATAGATATATCATCCATATTCTGTGAAAGTCCATAAGAAATAGCTGCAACCATTGAATCGCCAGCACCTGTTGTGCTTTTTACTTTAGCCTCAGCTGCCTTTGCAAACAACGCCAAGTTTTCTGTCACAAAAACTGCACCCTTTGCTCCCATCGAAATCAAAATCTTTTTTATCCCACTTTCTATGAGCTTTCTTGCTGAACTTACAATAGAATTTAAATCATTTTCATCAACATCAAAAAGACATTTAAATTCATGGATATTGGGCTTTATAACATCTGGTTTTCCCATAATCCCCCTTTCAAGCGCTTTTCCGTCAGCATCAAATATAACCTTTACACCTTTTTGTTTTAGCATTCTTATAAGCTCTACATACACATCTTCATCTGCACCAGGCGGAAGGCTTCCTGAGAGCACAAAGATGTCATCACTTTTTGCTATCCTATTTATTTTCTCAAATAAAAGACTTATGTCTTTCTTCTTCACTTCAAAACCATTTTGATTGAGGTCGGTATAAACCTTTTGCTCTGTCTCCACAATCTTGATGTTTGTTCGTGTAAGACCATCTACAAGGATGAAGTCAAAATCAATCTGCATGTCTTTTAAATATTTCAAAAACCAATCCTTGTTGTCATTTCCTAAAAAACCAAGAGCGATTGACTGCCCGCCCAATGCTTTTATAACCTTTGAGACATTGATCCCTTTCCCACCAGCATCCATCAACCAACAATAACTTCTGTTTACTTGCCCTTTTTTTAGAGTATCAATGTATATCGTCATGTCTATTGCTGGATTTAGTGTAACTGTATAAATCAATTTTATCCCACCTTGAAATTTAAAGTTTTACGTTATGACCTTCACACCAAGTTTTTCATACTCAGCTCTTTGCCTGTCATCCATCTTATCAGTTATAATATAATCAAGCCTCTCAACAGGGCATATTAGCGAAAAAGTAACCTGGCCAAATTTTGAACTGTCTGCCACCAAAAAAACCTCTTTGGCATTTTCTATCATTGCTCTTTTTATAGCAGCTTCAACATGGCTCGGTGTTGTAACCCCAAATTCTATTGATACTCCATTTGCTGCTACAAAAGCTTTGTCAACCCTAAATTGTCTGAGTATGCTTTGCGTTATGTCTCCAACAAGAGCTTTTGTTTTTGTTCTTATAACTCCTCCTGTCACGATCACTTCAAGATTATCATTGTTAGAAAGTTCGTATGCTATATTTACTGAGTTGGTTATTATAGTTATATTTTTTGCATTTATGTTTCGTGCAATATATTGGGTTGTTGTTCCAGAATCAAGGATGATGGTATCACCATCGTGAATAAAGCTTGCTGCAAGCTTCCCAATATATTCTTTTTCTTTAGCAAACTTGTCTTCTTTCTCTGCAAATGAAGGCTCAAAAGAGGTTAGAAAATTGTTAATCGCCCCTCCATGAGTCCTCTTTATTACACCCAGAGTTTCAAGTTCAGCCAAATCTCTTCTTATAGTAGACTCTGACACACCAAACAGCTTTGCAAGCTCTGAAACCTTGACACTTTGCCCACTTTTTATCATCTGCGCTATTTTGCTTTTTCTTTCCTCTGCAAACATTTTATTCACCTTTCGTTTGTGCTCATTTTGATGAATGAATTTAATCATTTATGCTCATTTATGATTAATTTCATTATAGAACATGAATGCTGCCCTGTCAAGCACCTTTTACAAAAAATATATACCTTCTTGTTCAAATTTGTTTGATTTGCACATACATAATAAGATGATATTGTGAAAAGTGAAAAAGAAGAATATTGACTGCTAGAAGACAAAGGAGTATAGTGATATTTAAAAGATTGAGACTATGAGCATGAGGTGATTTAAAAGTGAAAGTTGTCGCATTCAATGGAAGTCCACGAAAAGAAGGAAATACATATCATGCTATAAAAATAGTAGCGCAGGAGCTGGAAAAGGAAGGAATAGAGGTTGAAATTGTCCATGTTGGCGACAAACTAATTCGAGGCTGTCTTGCCTGTGGAATGTGCGCAAAAAACAAAAACGAAAAATGTGTAATTGATGATGAGGTAAACGAGTGGATTGGGCTTATGAAAAACGCAGATGGAATAATCTTGGGTTCTCCTGTTCACTACTCTTCAATTTCAGCTACAATGAAAGCATTTTTGGACAGAGCCTTTTATGTCTCTGGTGCAAATGGAAATTTGTTGCGTCACAAAGTAGGTGCAGCTCTGGTTGCACTAAGACGTTCTGGTGGTACACAAGCTTTTTTGCAGCTTATGCAATACCTAAACTATGCAGAGATGCTGATTGCATCATCAAACTACTGGAACATTATTCACGGCACTCTGCCAGGTGAAGTGTTGCAAGATGAAGAAGGCGTTCAGATTATGAGAGTGCTTGGCAAAAACATGGCTTGGCTTTTGAAGCTTGTTGAAAATGGAAAAGGCAGTGTTTTTGAACCTGCGAAAGAGGCAAAGGTATTTACTAATTTTATAAGGTAATTTTTAAAGCTTTATCTTTTAGCTGCCCAACTTTCATAACGTGGGGGCAGCTTTTTATTTTCTACTTTATGTTAGTAATTGAGGTGTTTGTCAAATCATCTTAGAAACAACAAGTTTTAATTTACCGATTAAATATTTTGAATAGAATAATAGTTATCAAGTTATAAAAATCATCCTCTTGTTTTCTGTTATAGAATATTTTTACTGAGTAGCTTAAGATATAACTCACAAAAGTTTAAAGATCATCATATCCTTAGCGTAAAATATTTATAGGGCTTGAGATGGAAATCTGAAGAAGGGATAGTGGAGATATTAAGAGGTGAGAAGGATATAGCGAGACTTGTCAAGAATTTTGGGTATCCAATTTATAACGTAAGTTGTAAAGTTGGGTTATGCTATTGATGCATTTTCTAATGCTGGGAACTCCATTTTTCCATTTTGCATAGCGTAAGTTCTCTTCCTGTAAGTAAATATTAATTTCTAAGATACAGGCAGCTGAAAGTATCCACCTGAATTTACTTCTTGCCTTTTCAATCATGCTATTTACACATAAAGCGGCGTTTGTAGAAAGAGCTTTCTTAATTCCT
>Ga0207430_10250_pt1 | contig 16451 bp, 13 predicted proteins | sample YelNatsi3bottle8_FD_187544 | JGI IMG/M metagenome (GOLD analysis project Ga0207430, IMG submission 187544) | Hot spring thermophilic microbial communities from Obsidian Pool, Yellowstone National Park, USA - site 3 bottle 8 (SPAdes) (version 2) | ecosystem: Environmental > Aquatic > Thermal...
ATTCACTTTCATGCATAAGATATAGAAAAAAGGTCATACTAAAGATAGAACAGATAAAAATGTTAACTGATTCTTGCTGAGAAAGAGGATAAAATTAATCTAAATACACAAAATATTTTTCACTCCCGTTCGTTGATTGGCAGTTTGACTTCTATCGGTATATACTTTAATACCTCTTTTGCAGTTTTATTATTTCTCTATTTTTTATCAGGGGTTGGAGCTACCCTCAACTCTGGGGCCTTTGAATCTTGGTTTGCTGATTCGATTCTTTTTAGTGAAAAAGACGTAGACCTTACAAAATACTGGGGACGTCTTACAAGTTATAATTACTTGGGAAGCACAATGGGTTTTTTAGGAGGGAGTATTTTAGTACGCTATAACATCTTCAGAGAAATTTGGCTAATAAAAGGTATAGGAATTTTTCTGGTTTTTATTTACGTATTTTTAACAGGCAAAAAAGATAAATCACAAAAAAAGAGGTAGAATACAGTTATAGAGAATATTTTAGTAAAATTTCTAAAGGAACTGGATATCTATTTAAGCATCGGATTTTATTATCTATTACAATTGGAGCATTTTTCTTCTTTTTTTCTTCGGGAATTTTGTCAATGTTGTGGCAGCCCTATTTTGAAAAAGCAGGTATACCTGTAGAATGGTTTGGAGTCATATTAGCGTTAACCATGATACTTAGCATTATTGTCCCACGCTATGCTGACAGAATAGCTGAAAAATTTGGCGGGTTACTTCGGACATTAATGATTATAAGTATTATCTCGGCATTGTTTATATTTATGATGTATGTAATTCCAAGCTATTCATTTATACCTTATATTATTTATACAGTGATATATTCAGCTCATACACCAATTTTTATGCCATATTTTAATAAATTAATACCATCTTCAGAGCGTGCTACGATTATATCAATATACAGTCTGTTTATTAGTGTTTCGACAATTCTATGCACTTATTTATTTGGAATCTTAAGTGACAGAATGGGCCTTAATGCTGCACTTTTCTTATCTTTGATTACTGCTTTAATTTCCAGCATACCCTTTAAAAAGGCAATGGTATTGGAAAAAGAAGTAAGCATAGAGTAAACTGCAGAGCTTTTACTCTATGCTTTTTTTAATTTACACAGAAAAAAGGAATAAAACTTTAAAATTTAGAGAATTCATAAGCCAAATTCATTAAATGCGAAATAAAGGCCGTTTTTCGTGATTTAATAAATTTTACTGGAAATTTAAATAATGTTATTATTAAAGCAACAAAAATAAAAAAAATTAATTTTAAATTTGTATTATTTAAGATTAGTGTTGATTAGTTTAAGAAAAATAGGGGGGATACTTTGGGATTTATAAAGAAAGGCAAAATTTTTGTAGGATGCTTATTTATTGGTACAGGTTTAGGATACTTCTTGGACATTTCATGGGTGGTCTGTTTTTAGGAGTTGAAATGGGATTTGTATTAGTAGAGGCTTTAGGGAGGTGAGAGAATGAGGGAGTATTTTTTTAAGCATAAGTTACTACTTACAGCAAATATAATTTTCACATTGGCAGAAAGTATATTAACTGTTATGGTGGCATTTATTTTGGGAAGTTTTGTAGATGCAGCTGTACAATATAATATGGAAAGCCTTTATGGAACCAGTATAATTTTTGTATTGTATTTAATTGGAGTACTCATTGTATGGTATTTTTTGAGAGTTTTAAGGGCGAACTATGTAAGACAAATGCTTTACAATTTAAAAAATGACATATTTTCTAAAGTCATAAATAGAGAAATAAACCAGTTTCAAAAGGGCAATAGTGCTGCGTATATTTCTACTTTGAATAATGATATCACAATACTTGAACAGGATTATTTTAAGAATATACTGATAATGTTAGAGCAAATATTTTCTTTTATAATCGCTACTGTGGCGATTTTCAAATTAAATGTTTACATTGCTGTAGGAGTTTTTGTCATAAGTATTTTTCTCATAGTTATTCCTTATCTTTTTAGGGAGAAAATAAGTAAAGCTAAAAAAGATTTTTCTGATAGTTTATCTGATTTGACAGTGCAGACAAATGACATATTGTCTGGCTTTGAAATAGTCAAAAGTTTTAATGTGGAAAAATTGGTGGAGAAACAGTATCAGAAATACAACAAAAAAGTAGAAGACACTAGATTTTTCTTTGAAAAAATACTTGCTTTAGCAAATGCTTTGACGGAATTTTTTGGATCTTTAATGTTTTTTGTTTCACTGGGCGTTGGAGCCTATCTTGTGATAAAGCATGTTATAGAACCGGGATTGATGATAGCTGCAGTACAATTGATGAATAACATTGTAAATCCGATGATAGGAATTATAGAAAAAGTAAATGCTTTAAAAGGAACAGAGTCAATACAGCAGAAAATAATAGATATTATGCAGGACAAGAAAGACGGAAAAGAGGAATTTGTTTCAAAGGAAGACTTTAATGATGCAATAGTGTTTGACAATGTTAGTTTTTCTTATGATAGCAGAAAAGAACCAGTTTTAAAGAATGTATCTTTTACAGTAAAAAGAGGAGAAAAATGTGCAATTATTGGTCCAAGTGGCAGCGGAAAATCTACAATACTAAAACTTCTTTTGAAATACTATAACAATTTTGAGGGTAAAATCTTAATTGACGGTATAGATATAAGGAAGATAATAACAGAAGATTTGTACAATAATTTAATATCTGTAATACCTCAAAATGTGTTTATGTTTGATACTAGTATAAAAAACAATATAACTCTTTTTAAAGAGTATGATGAAAAAATTATAGAGAGAGCAATTTCTCTCTCTGGTTTAAAGGAATTTATAGAGAAACTACCTGAAAAAGAAAACACTGAAGTAGGAGAGAAAGGAAGCAATTTATCAGGTGGAGAAAGGCAGAGAATAAGTATTGCGAGGGCACTAATTAAGGGCACACCTATTTTGGTTTCAGATGAACCTACTTCTTCACTGGATAAAAAGACAGCCTCCAGCATAGAAGATTCTATTTTAAGCATAGAAGGTTTGACAGCATTGGTAATTACTCATAATACTTCTGAAGAGGTGTTGAGAAAATATGACAAGATAATTTTTGTAGAGGATGGAGAAGTAATAAAAATAGGTACTTTTGATGAGATTTTCACACCTGCGAGTGTAGTTTTATCAGTGGTAAGCTAGTTTAAATAACCCCTTTTATGTGGGCTTATTTTTTTATGCGCATATCTATTTTTTTACATCCAACCCCGATTTAAATCGGGTTAAAATTGTTTTCTTTATTTTGTATAATATAGGAAATAGAATAAGTAAAAAAGAAAATTTAGAAGAAAATAAAATGTGTGTTTTGAAATTTAATGGGGGATATACTATCTTTACATATTTGAAGGTTTCTATTCGACAAAGATGGCCAATATTTCTCTTTATTTTGGGTGTAGGATATGCTGGATTACAAAGGCTAACAGAAGTTGTTACTATCAAAGCAAACGCTCCATGAGAGGTGTATTTTTTTAATCCATTTTTCATGAGTAAAAAAACAATGAAACCAAGTATTAACACCCAAACTAATGAAATAAACAATCCTTTATTTACTATTTCAATGTCAAAATTAGCATCACATATAAGCTTTGACGGGATGTATGTCATATAAGGGAAAGGTATAATACAATTAACACGTAAAACAATGGAATATCCAGGGAAAGAATTGGTATATTGGCTGATGAAATTATCAAGTAATTTCCCTATTGATAAAGAGAGTAGAGTTGATAGAATAAAATCATAAGATTCATGAAACTATCCATTTAATGGGGGTAATGATAAATGAAAATGGAAGACTTACTAAAAATAGAAAGTGAAGAAGAGAGAATTTCAGCTCTTTATGAAATCTTTGATGAAGATTTCAGGTTATCTTCAAAAGCTTCAAGAATTGAATTTTTAACTACAGTAAGACAAATTGAAAAATATTTGAAACCGGGAATGAAAATTTTAGACTTAGGAGCAGGCACTGGAGAATATTCTTTGTATTTTGCAGAAAAGGGTTATCAAGTGACTGCGGTAGATTTGGTTGAAAAACATGTAAAACGTATTAAAGAAAAGAAAAAGCCATATATGAAACTTGACATATTTCAAGGTAATGCTTTAGATCTTTCTAGATTCGAAAATAATAGCTATGATATTGTGTTATGTCTTGGCCCATTGTATCATTTAGAAGATATAGGGAATCGATTGAAATGTATAGAGGAAGTAAAACGGGTATGTAAAGATGATGGAATGATGCTTTTTGCGTTTATTAATAATGATATGGTTATTGTTACAGAAACCATGTGTTATCAACCTGATTATTTAAGGAAAGGTAATTATGACCGCAAGACTTTTAAGGTAAGAGATTTTCCTTTTGTATTTATAACAGTCCAACAAGCAAGAGAATTACTTAAAAACTCCGGATTGACAATTGTGGCTGAAATTGCAACCGATGGTTTAAGTGAATTATTAGCGGATAAAATAAACAACATGGATGATGAGAGTTATCAATTGTGGCTTAATTTCCATTTTTATTATAGCGAAAAGCCAGAGTTTTTCGGAGCAAGTAATCATTTATTATTTGTTGCACAAAAATGTAAATAAGAAAACAAAACTAAATACAAAAAAAGGAAATCAATGCAGAATCAATTCGGGTTGATTTTATTTTTTTGAGGGGGTATCATATAATTACCAAAAATTAAAGGGGGGTATTTTTTTGAGTACACATTTGTTGGATAGAAAGGATGTTGATGAAAGGCTGACTTGGGATTTGTCGGGTATTTTCAAGACAGAAGAAGAGTATGAAGCGACAGTTAAAAAAACGGAAGAGCTTACAAAAGAGCTTGAAGAAGAATTTAAAGGTAAGCTCACAACTCCGGAAAATATTAATAAGTGCCTGGACAAGTTAAGAAGTATAGCAGAGCTTCTTACACTGGCAGGTAGCTATGCTTATCTAGCTGTGGCAGTTGACCAGACCAATACAGAAAATCTTCAGAGGCAGATGAAGTTTAGAAATGTCGCATCAAATATTGAGAGCCGCATAAGTTTTGTGGAATCTGAGATTATACAGCAGGAAGAAGAGGTGATAAATAAAGCGATAGAAGGGTCGAAGGAAAATGCAAATTATCTGAAAGAAATTTTAAGGAAGAAAAAACATGCCCTTCATCCCGAAGTTGAAAGGGCTTTGTCTGCTTTATCTCCTGTTTTAGAAGTTTTTGAAGATATTTACAATATGGCAAAATTGGCAGATATGGATTTTGGAACTTTTAAGGTTGAAGACAAGGAATACCCTTTGAGCTTTTCACTATTTGAGACTAAATGGGAGTATGAGAAAGATGCGAAAGTCAGAAGAGCTGCCTTTGAAGCTTTTTACAGAAAATTAAAGGAATATCAGCACACTATAGCAGCTGTTTACCAGGCACAGGTGCAGAAAGAGAAGATTATAGCCACTTTGAGGGGGTTTGATTCTGTCATTGATAGCTTGCTTTTCCCTCAGAAAGTGGAAAGGGATATGTACGAGAGGCAGATTGACCTTATAATGGAAAATCTTGCACCTCATATAAGAAAATTTGCTAAACTTCTTCAAAGAATACACGGGTTAGATGAGATGACTTTTGCCGATTTGAAGCTGGAAGTAGACCCTGATTTTGAGCCAGAAGTGACAATTGAAGAGGCAAAAAGGTACATAGAAGAGGGGCTTTCAGTTTTCGGCGAAGATTACAGGGAGATGATAAGAAGAGCTTTTAGCGAGAGATGGATAGATTTTGCGGAAAATAGAGGAAAGGCTACAGGTGCTTTTTGTGCCACACCTTACGGTGCTCACCCGTACGTTTTGATAAACTGGGCGGATAAAATGAGAGAAGTGTTTGTCCTAGCGCATGAGCTGGGGCATGCTTGGCATTTTTACTTGGCACATCAGCATCAAAATATTTTTGATTCAAGGCCATCCCTTTACTTTATAGAAGCGCCATCCACAATGAATGAGCTTCTCATGGCTAATTATTTGATGCAGAAAAATAGCAATGATAAGAGAATGAAGAGATGGGTGCTCTCTACTTTGATTTCCAGGACATATTACCACAATTTTGTGACGCACCTTTTAGAAGCAGCTTATCAAAGAGAAGTGTACAGGATAATTGATGAGGGAGGGTCTGTTACTGCTCCCACTTTGAATAAGATTAAAAGAGAAGTTCTGGAAAAGTTCTGGGGAGATGCTGTTAAAATAAACGAAGGAGCAGAACTCACTTGGATGAGACAGCCTCATTATTATATGGGACTTTACCCTTACACTTACAGTGCAGGGCTTACTATAGCCACCCAAGTGAACAAGAGATATTTAGAGGAAGGGCAAAAGGCATTGGAAGATTGGAAAGAGGTATTAAAAGCTGGCGGTACAAAGACACCAGTAGAACTGGCGAAAATGGCGGGAGTAGATATAACAACAGAAAAGCCGTTATTGGATACAATCCAGTATATTGGCAGTATAATAGATGAGATAATTAAATTAACAGAGGAATTAGAAAAATAAATTTACAAAACTTGACATTTTCGCTGATACTCAGCTTTGAGTATCAGTTTTTTTATAAATTGTAGACAATAAAATTTAAATTGGTTAAAATAGAAGTACAAAAAATAGGTAGTAGGAAAGGCGTGGATGAGATGGAGAAGGAAACAATGGAGAGGTATCAAGCATGGTTAAATGACCCTTCAATTTCAGAGAAGGATAAAGAAGTTTTAAGGAAAATGAATGAATCTGAAATACAGGATGCTTTTTTTAAAGACCTGGAATTTGGCACAGCAGGTATGCGGGGCGTTATAGGGCTTGGAGCAAATAGGATGAATTTTTACACTGTAGGTAGAGCAACACAAGCTTTTGCCAATTACATAAATAAGACGGTACGAGGAGAAAAAAGTGTTGCTATTTCTTATGATACAAGGAATTTTTCTAAGGATTTTGCAATTGAATCGGCAGAAATTCTTGTTGCAAATGGCATAAAGGTGTATTTGTTTGACGACTTTAGACCAACTCCTCTTTTGTCATTTGCTGTTAGGTATTTAAAGACAACAGCAGGTATAATGATTACTGCAAGTCATAATCCTCTAGAGTACAATGGTTACAAGGTATATTGGTCAAATGGAGCGCAGGTGATACCGCCTCATGATGAGGGGATTATAAAAGAATATGAGGAAATAAAATCTTTTGGTGAAATAAAGAGGATACCTTTTGAAAAGGCAAAGAAAAAAGGGCTTGTTGTAATGGTGGGTCAGGAAATTGATTTGGCATATTTTGAAAGAGCACTTTCTTATTCTTTTGGAATTTCTTCAAAAGATTTAAATATTGTCTATACACCGCTTCACGGAACAGGCATAAAGATAGTGCCACCACTGCTTGAGAAAGTGGGTTTTGATATTTACATTCAAAAAGAGCAGCAAGTACCTGATGGAAATTTTCCTACAGTAAATTATCCTAATCCCGAATTTGATGACGCCTTTAAGTTAGCTTTAGATGATGCGAAAAGGCTTGATGCAGATATAGTTGTAGCTTCTGACCCTGACGCAGACAGGATGGGAGTATTAGTGAAGCATAAGGGAGATTATGTGAGAATAGATGGCAATCAAATGGGGATACTTTTTTTGAATTTCTTGTTGGAGATGTATTCAAAAAAGGGCATGCCTAAAAATCCAGCAGTTATAGAGTCCATTGTTTCTTCAAAGTTGTTTGCTAAAATTGCAAAGGCTCATGGGGTTGAGGTTTCTGAAGTGTTGACTGGATTTAAGTGGATTTGCAATGAGGCTGACAGATTGAGAGCAGAAGGCAAGACAGTGTTTTTTGCTTATGAGGAAAGCTATGGATACAATATAGGTGATTTTGTTTACGATAAAGATTCTGGGACTCCAATAATGGTGACTTGTGAAATGGCAGCTTATTACAAGCAAAAGGGCATGACTTTGGTGGACGCTTTAGAAGAGATTTATAAAAAATACGGGTATTATCTTGAAGGGCAGCTTTCTCCTGTGTATGAAGGGGGAGCAGGAGTAGAAAAGATAAAGAGAATAATGAAAAGGTTGAGGGAAAATCCTATTGAAAATCTTGCGGGACATAAACTGACAGGGATGATAGATTATTTAAAAGGACATGGACAAATTCCGCCTTCAGATGTTTTGAGGATGGAGTTTGGAGATAAGCTTTTGGTCTATGCAAGGCCTTCAGGGACAGAGCCAAAAGTGAAGTTTTACTTTATGGTTATGAATATGGAAACTTTTGAAGAAGCTAAATCTCTATTAGAAAAGGCAAAAGAAGAGTTTACAAAAGTTTTAGGTTTAGAAGATTAGTTATTTCAAAGGAGACCACAATAAGTGGTTTCCTTTTTATATTGATTTATTTTGTATGAATGTGTAAAATTGTTACAGAATGTTAAGAAGAGGGCAGTGGATATGAAAGGAAAAACGGTGACTAAAATTTTAGTTTTTGTTTTTCTCATAATGGCAATAATTGCTATTCCATTAAAGGCAGTAAATCTGGGGATTTCGGAAACTCTTTTAAAGGAATTTATTGTGGAAGAAAAGCCACAAAGTCTTCCTCAAGAAGATGTTCATAAGGAAGATAATTATACAAAAATAGTCATAAGTGCAGTAGGGGATTGCGTTTTAGGTTCAGATGAGTCTTATGGGAAATATGGCACTTTTGATGAAGAATTTAAAAAACATAATTATGACTATGGATATTTTTTTGAAAATGTAAAGAGTGTATTAGAAAAGGATGATTTGACCATCGCCAATTTAGAGACAACTCTTACTAATGCAACCAAGCGGGCTGAAAAGGAGTATGCTTTTAAAGGGGACCCTTCCTATGCCAAGATTTTGAAAGAAGGAAGCATTGAAGTTGTGAATTTGGCTAATAATCACACTTTTGATTATTTGAAAGAAGGCTTTGAAGACACTGTAAAAGCCTTAAAGAAAGAAGGAATTGGGTATTTTGGATATGGGTATCAGTATATTATGACTGTAAAAGGGATAAAAATTGGAATATTAGGGTATACAGGTTTTGACAATAGCAAATGGACTAAAAATCAAATTAAAAAAGATATTGAGAAGTTGAGGCCCAGTGTAGATATTTTGATTGTCAGTTTTCACTGGGGGGAAGAAAATAGATACTATCCAAATAAGATTCAAAGGGATTTAGGGCATTTTGTAATAGATGAAGGGGCAGACTTAGTAATTGGTCATCATCCCCATGTGTTACAGGGAATAGAGAAGTATAAAGATAGGTATATTGCATATTCTCTTGGGAATTTTTCTTTCGGAGGTAATAGAAATCCAAAAGATAAGGATTCTATAATTTTACAACAAATTTTTCTTTTTAATGACAAAAGAGAAATAGCAAAAGTAGAGATGAACATAATACCTGTTTCTATTTCTTCACAAAAAGATAGGAATGACTATAAACCGGTTATTTTAGAAGGGGAAGAAAAAGAGAGGGTATTAAAAAAGATTGAAATGTTATCAAAGTGGGTAAATTAAACTTCAAGAAGCTTTTGGTTTGAAAAAATAAGCAGGTAAGAGTATAATGTAAATATGGACATAAGTGCAAAAAAGGAGGAGAAAAAATGGCCAAGCGTTATGTAATTGTTGGCGGCGATGCTGCTGGAATGAGTGCAGCTTCTCAAATTAGAAGACAGGACCCTGAAGGAGAAATTCTTGTCTTTGAAAAAGAGGGGGTCATTTCTTATGCTCAATGTGGCCTTCCCTACTGGATAGGGGGAGTAGTAGCTGAAAGGAAAAAGCTTATTGCGCGAACAGCTGAAGAGTTTTACACTCGCTATAATATCGATGTAAAGCTTTATCATGAGGTTACACAGATTATACCTCAAAAGAAGCAGATTCGCGTATATCGCCGGGAAGAAAAAGATGAAATTACAGTGCCTTATGATGTGCTTTTAATTGGGACAGGAAGTGCAGCGATTGTACCGCCATGGGAAGGTAGAAATTTGCCTGGAGTTTTTACTTTGAAGACAATGGGAGATGCAGAAAAGCTCTTGTCTTGGCTTGAAACTCATACTCCTAATAAAGCAGTGGTAATTGGTGGGGGATATATTGGTTTAGAAACAGCAGAAGCCTTACATAATAGAGGTTTCAAAGTAACTGTTTTAGATCTAGCACCCCAACTTATACCAACTTTTGATTCAGTTATTGCTGAAATTGCACAGGATGTTCTTAAAAGGCATGGGGTAGAAATTCATTTAAATGAAGAAGTTGTGGGGTTAGAAGGAGATGAAAAAGGCGTACGGGCTGTTGTGACAAAAAATGATTCTTTCCCAGCCGATTTAGTCATTATTTCTATAGGAGTTCGCCCAGTTAGTGAGCTTGCCAGAGAAGCTGGTATAGAGTTAGGCCCTCGAAATGCGATTCTTGTAAATGAACGCCTACAAACAAATATTCCAGATATTTTTGCCGCGGGGGATTGCGCTACTCATTTTCATCGCATAAAAAATGCGCCAGATTATGTGCCATTAGGGACAACGGCTAATAAACAAGGGCGAATTGCTGGAATTAACATGGCGGGCGGAGATGCAAAATTTGCAGGTATTGTCGGTACAGCGATTGTGAAGGTTTTTGATAGGACGATTGCAAGAAGCGGTTTAGGGGAAAGGGAATGCCAAGCTTTAGGTCTTCCATATCAGACTGTTTCTATTAAGGCAAGACCTATAAGTCATTATTATCCCTGGGAAGATGAAGTTTTGACTATTCGTCTCCACTTTAATAAAGACAACCGCAAGCTTTTAGGAGGACAAATTGCAGGAGGTGCTGGGGTAGACAAGCGAATTGATGTTCTTGCTACAGCGCTTTTCCATGGTATGACAATTGATGACCTTCAGGCCTTGGACCTTGCCTATGCACCTCCATATAACTCAGTGTGGGATCCTCTCCAACAAGCAGCGACAGTAGCACAAAGAGAAAAATAACGATCAAAAAGGTCTTACCTATATTCATGGTAGGACCTTTTTATATGTTTTAAAAATCTCGACTTAACCAGGCATTTGGAATTAAGCTATTTAACAAAATTGCCTCTTGGAGCTTTTATTTTTCTATTAAATATTCCCTTCTTAGTTTTTGGTTATAAACAAATAGGTAAGAGTTTTGTAATTTCTACTTTTTTTGCTGTTACGATTCTTTCTATAGGGGTCACTTTTTTAGAGAAACTCCCTTCTCTTACAAGTGATACTTTGCTGGCTTCTGTTTTTGGAGGTATCATTTTGGGAATTGGAGTAGGGCTTGTAATAAGGTATGGAGGTTCAATGGATGGAACAGAAATTGTGGCAGTGGTAATTTCAGAATGGAGTGGTTTTTCTGTAGGAGAAATTGTATTATTTTTTAATATTTTTATTCTTGGAAGTGCTGGAATAGTTTTTACTTGGGATAGAGCCATGTATTCTCTCATCACTTATTTTATTGCTTTTAAGGTTATTGATTTGATTATAGAAGGTTTAGATGAAGCGAAAGCTGTTATGATAGTTACAGAGAAAGCAGATGAGATTGCAGAAACTATAATAGCCCGTTTAGGACGAAGTGTTACGCTTTGGGAAGGGAAGGGTGGTTATACTAAAGGAACAAAAGGAATTTTGTATGCTGTAGTTAGCCGTTTGGAGATTGCTAAGTTAAAAATGATTGTGAAGGAACATGACGAAAGAGCCTTTGTTACCATACATGATGTCTACGATGTTTTAGGAGGTAAATTGCAAAAGAGGTCGATTCATTAATGCTGTACACATCTTATTTTTCTGAAAAGTGATTAGACGTCTGACAAATAACAAAAAATTGTGATATAATATAAAATTGGTTAAAGTAAATAATAAAAATACCGATAAAAATAAAGTGAGGTGTTAATGTGAAAGAGACATTGTTAGCATTAGTTACTGGAATGATTGTAGGATTAATTTTTTCATCTTTAAAATTGCCACTCCCTGCTCCGAATGTATTACCAGGAATAGCTGGCATTATAGGAATTTACCTTGGGGGAGTATTGTTTGAATACATCCTTAAATTGATTGGTAGGTGAAGTCTTAAAGTAGCAGGGTGGTGGGGTGAAAACATAATCTATAAAAGGGGGGAACACATATGAGAAGCATATTTTGGCGACTCATTATTTCATTTCTTATAGTAGCAGCCATACCGGTGGGGGCTATTTATTATTTTGCGGTTGACGATAAAGTAATGCATCTCTTTGTTACAGTAGCAAGTGTTAGTTTTGCTTTGTCATTAATTTTATCAGTAATTATTTCATTAAATATTACAAGACCTATTAAAAAATTAATTGAAGAACTTAAAAAAGCACAAGAAGGAGATTTTACAGCTAAGGTAGATTTAAAGAGAAAAGATGAGATTGGTACATTAATAACGACTTTTAATACGATGATGGAAAATGTTAGAGCAATTTTACAAGATGTCTCTACTTTTGCTCAAAACACTAAAGATACGGCAAATGCTCTTTTTAAATCTATTGAACAAGGGAATATGACTTTTGAACAAATTTCTAAGGCAGTGGAAGAGATTGCAAATGGAGCTTCTGAACAAGCAAAAGATACTTCTAATGCAGCCGATATGGTGCAGAATATTGGGAATAGTATTGATGATTCCGCTAAATTTTTCAAAGCCGTAGAAGAGTCTACTATAAATGCTGATAAACTTAGTCAAAATGGCATGCACACAGTAAATTCTTTAAAAGAAAAAACTGATGTTACAAAAGAGTCAATTGACGAAGTTGTTAGTGCGATAAATGAGTTGCAAGCAAATTCTCATCATATTGAAAAGATTATAGAGGTGATAACGGGAATTGCAGACCAGACCAATTTGCTTGCTTTAAATGCTGCTATTGAGGCAGCAAGAGCCGGCGAGGCTGGTCGTGGATTTGCAGTTGTTGCAGAAGAAGTTCGAAATTTAGCAGAGCAATCGAGACAAGCTGCCAGTGAAATAGCCAAGATTATAAGCGAAATAGAGCAAAAAACAGACAAGACAGTTGAAAAAGCAAATGTGGTAAAGGAAATTGCGGAAGACCAAGCGCATCAAGTGGAAACTACATATGCTGCCTTTAATGAGATCAAGAGTTCAATAGATACTATTACTGAAAATATACATATGTTGAATAATGCGATGATGGAACTTGCAAGGTATAAAGATGAAATAATAGGATCTATAGCAAATATTACAGCAGTGTCAGAAGAGACTGCTGCATCCACTGAAGAAGTTGCCGCATCTACAGAAGAGCACATGAAATTTATTGAGGAAATAAAAGAAAGTTCGGAAAATCTGCTAAAATCAGCTACACAACTAGAAAATGTATTATCGAAATTGGTTGTATCTTTATAAAAATTAATGAGTAATGAAAGACAGAGCGTAATAGCCTGTCTTTTTATTTTTATAGGAATTGTTTTGAAAAGATTTTAATAAATATAGTTGGGCGATAGCCATTATGAAATACGAACATTTAATAGAATTATTCAAATAAAATTCGCATTTTTATTGATTTGTAATTCTTTTTTTGGTAATATATATTACGGGTTTTGTAGTTTACTACATCAAAGAGAAGGGGTCATATTTTTATGAAAATATACGATGTTATTATTGTAGGAGGCGGACCTGCAGGCCTTTTTACGGCTTTAGAGCTTGTAGACAAAAATGAAAGTTTAGACATACTTTTGTTTGAAAAAGGAAAAGATATACAAAAGAGAATTTGCCCTCTTAATGCTTATGGTTCAAAGTGCCTTAATTGCAAACCTTGTTCTATTACTTCAGGCATAGGTGGTGCAGGGGCATTTAGTGATGGAAAGTTAACATTAACCTCAGAGTTTGGTGGTGTTTTAGACGAGTACATGCCGAAGTCTCAGCTTAATCATCTCATAAGTTATGTAGACAGCATATATGTAAAGTTTGGTGGGACGACAGAAGTTCATGGAACGGATAGAGCAAAGATTAGAGAAATTGAAAAGAGAGCTCAAGCAGCAGATTTAAAATTGATTCCTGCTGTTATTAAACACTTGGGGACAGATAAAAGTTTCGATATCATAAAAAATATGAGAGAATACCTTGGCGAAAAAGTGGAGATTAAAACAGAGACAATGGTAACTGAGATAATTGTAGAAAATGGGAAGGCGAAAGGTGTAGTTACAGAAAAAGGAGAAGAATATTACGGCAAATATATAGTGGTTGTGCCTGGAAGAGAAGGGGCAGAGTGGTTTAAGAAAGAAGCTGATAGACTTGGGCTAGAGACAAAGAATAATGCGGTAGATATAGGTGTGAGAGTAGAAATCCCTGCTGTTATTATGGAGGATATTACAAAGGAGGTTTATGAATCTAAATTTATATATTATTCTAAGTCTTTTGATGACAGAGTAAGGACCTTTTGCATGAACCCTTATGGCAAGGTGGTTGTTGAAAACAATAATGGCATAAAAACTGTAAATGGGCATAGTTACAAAGATATAAAAACGGAGAATACAAATTTTGCAATACTGGTAAGTAAAGAGTTTACTCATCCTTTCAATAGGCCAATAGAATATGGTCGTTATATTGCAGAGCTTGCTAATATGTTAGGAGATGGAGTGATTGTCCAAAGGTTAGGAGATTTGTTGGCAGGAAGGCGCTCTACTCCGGAAAGGATTAAAAGAGGACTTGTAGAGCCCACTTTAAAAGATGCAACACCAGGGGATTTAAGCTTGGTGTTACCTTATAGATTTTTGCAGTCAATAATTGAGATGTTGCAAGCTTTGGACAAAGTATCTCCAGGGGTATATTCTAAACATACACTTTTATACGGTGTTGAGGTAAAGTTTTATTCCTCACGAGTAAAGCTTACTGACAAATTTGAAACGCAAATTCAAAATCTATTTGCGGCGGGAGATGGAGCAGGCATTACACGGGGACTGGCACAAGCCTCTGTATCTGGCGTTGTAGTTGCAAGAGAAATTCTAACGAGAGTTAAGTAGGGAAGGAGAACAATTATGTCAACATTAGTTATAGTTGGTACCCAATGGGGAGATGAAGGGAAAGGGAAAATTACTGATTATCTTGCGGAAAAGGCAGATGTAGTCGTAAGATACCAAGGAGGAAATAATGCTGGTCATACAGTTGAAAAAGGAGGAGTGCAGTATAAACTTCATTTAATTCCCTCTGGGATATTATATCCTGATAAAATTTGTATAATAGGAAATGGAGTGGTAATTGACCCAGCTTCTTTGATTGATGAAATAGAAAATTTAGAAAAACAAGGGGTTAGTATAGAGAATTTAAAAATAAGCGATAGAGCCCATATTGTATTTCCTTATCATATAAGACAAGACGAACTTGAAGAACTAGCAAAAGGAAAAAATGACTTGGGTACTACGAGAAAAGGCATAGGTCCTTGCTATATGGATAAGTCAGAAAGGATAGGGATAAGAGTATGCGACCTTATAAAGCCAAAGGTTTTAGAGGAAAAGCTTAAAAGAAATATAGAAAAGAAAAATAAACTTTTTAGAGATTTGTATGGTGTAGAAGGCTTTGATTTTGATGAAATGTATAAAAAATATTTAGAGTATGCTGAAAAAATAAAACCCTTTGTTACTGATACAACAGTGCTTTTATACGATTTAATTAAAAGTGGCAAAAAAGTTTTATTTGAAGGAGCACAGGGGACACTTCTTGATTTAGATTTGGGTACCTATCCTTATGTTACTGCGTCTCATCCCATAGCAGGAGGAGTGACAGTAGGAGCAGGAATAGGACCTACAATGATTGATGAAGTAATAGGTGTAGTAAAAGCATATACTACAAGGGTTGGTAAAGGGCCTTTTCCCACAGAGCTTTTTGATGAAAATGGAGATTTCTTAAGAGAAAAAGGTCATGAATATGGGACTACTACAGGAAGACCGAGACGATGTGGTTGGCTGGATGCTGTTATTCTTAAATACTCTGTAAGAGTGTCTGGTATAACTCATTTTGCTCTTACCAAATTAGATACTTTGACAGGGCTTAAAAAAATAAAAATATGCACAGGTTATAGATTTAAGGGAGAAATAATAACAGATTTTCCTGCAAGCCTTGAGGATTTGGCTCAATGTGAACCTGTATATGAAGAATTTGACGGGTGGGAAGAAGATATACAAGGAGCAAAAACTTTTGACGACTTACCTTATAATGCTCAAAAATATATAAAAAGAATTGAAGAATTGATAGGTATTAAAGCAGCAATAATCTCTGTAGGACCTGAAAGAAATCAGACTATTGTTTTAAGGGATTTTTGATAAAGTGATTAAGGCTCTTTTACAAAAATTTGGTTAGTTGTATAATTAAATGCAACAGATAAAAAAATAGAAACCATAGTGAAAATCGTGTATGATATAGGTGTCAACTAAACATCATACAAGGAGGATTTTCACTATGGTTCATAATAATGATACCA
>Ga0207430_10252_pt1 | contig 16311 bp, 14 predicted proteins | sample YelNatsi3bottle8_FD_187544 | JGI IMG/M metagenome (GOLD analysis project Ga0207430, IMG submission 187544) | Hot spring thermophilic microbial communities from Obsidian Pool, Yellowstone National Park, USA - site 3 bottle 8 (SPAdes) (version 2) | ecosystem: Environmental > Aquatic > Thermal...
CAGTTTTGAGGGTCTAGATTTCCGGTGGCGATAGCGGAGGGGAAACACCCGTTCCCATTCCGAACACGGAAGTTAAGCCCTCCAGCGCCGATGGTACTGCTTTCGCGGGAGAGTAGGTCGCTGCCGGAATTAAAAATATTCCTCAGTAGCTCAATGGTGGAGCAACCGGCTGTTAACCGGTAGGCTGTAGGTTCGAGTCCTACCTGAGGAGCCAACTTTTAAGAGATGCGGATGTGGCTCAGCGGTAGAGCATCGGCTTCCCAAGCCGAGGATCGCGGGTTCGAATCCCGTCATCCGCTCCATAAGAAAATGAGAGGTTCTGCGAGGTAAATGCAGAACCTTTTTTAGTATTTTTTATTGATATTGACATAATTTTATTTTTTTATAAAATTACAAAAAGAAGTGTCAATTAATTTAGAAGGTGAAAGAGATGTTAAATGGCAAAGTAGCGATTGTAACTGGTGGTGCTGGGGATATAGGAAGAGAAATTTGTATAGAGCTTGCAAAAGAAGGGGCTTCTATAGCAATACATTATAATAACAGTTATGAGCAAGCTGTTAAATTAAGAGAGTATATAAAAAGCAATTTTAGTTATGCGGAAATTTTTAAAGCAGATATTTCAGACAGACAGCAGGTAGACAATATGATTGATAGTATTTATAATAAATTTGGTCGCATTGACTATCTTATAAATAATGCAGGAATTGCCCAAATCAAACCATTTATAGAAATAACAGAAGAAGATTGGGATAGGATGATGAATGTCAATTTAAAAGGTCTTTTCAATTGCACACAAAGTGTTTTGAGGCATATGTTGCCTCAAAAACATGGGAGTATAATAAACATTTCTTCAATTTGGGGTATTTCCGGTGCTTCCTGTGAAGTACATTATTCAGCATCTAAAGGAGGAATAATAGCTTTTACAAAGGCTTTGGCAAAAGAGTTAGGGCCTTCTAAAATAAGAGTTAATTGTATTGCTCCTGGAGTAATTGATACTCGAATGAACAACATTTTAAATAGGGAAGAAAAGAAACACTTAATTGAGGATATACCACTTATGAGTATAGGGAAACCTCAAGATGTAGCAAATGCTGTACTGTTTTTATTATCTGACAAGGCAAATTTTATAACAGGGCAAGTTATAACTGTAGATGGGGGATTTATATAACAAGGCTTTGGTGAAAGCCTTGTTTTTATATCGACTTTTTCAGGAAAGATAGCTCTTTTTCAGACAATTCTCTCCACTCCCCAGGTTTTAGATTTTCGTCAAGGGTGAGATTACCCATTGCCAATCTTTTAAGGTATATGACCTTTTTACCGACTGATTCAAACATCCTTTTTATTTGGTGATATTTTCCTTCTATTATATAAACGTAAACTTTCGACACATCAGAAGAAGAAAAAAGAATTTCAAGGTTTGCGGGAAGAGTTTTATACCCATCTTCAAGTATAATGCCTTCATTGAAAGCTTTAATGTCGCTTTCATTGACAAAGCCTAATATTTCAGCATAATATTTTTTTATAACATTCTTTTTTGGTGATAAAAGCTGATGTGCCAAGTCTCCGTCATTAGTTATAAGAAGCAATCCTTCTGTATCTTTATCAAGTCTTCCTACGGGAAATGGATTTCGAGCTTTTAATTCTTGAGGAAGAAGGTCAATAACTGTTTTTTCAACTTCGTCATATGTGGCGCTAATAACTCCTTTTGGCTTATTTATCATGATATATATAAATTCTTTGTAATTGATCTTTTCACCATCAAATAAAATTTCATCAGATTCAGTATCTACAATTAAACCAGCATCTTTTACTGTATTTCCATTTACCAATACAAGACCTTCTTTAATGAATTTTTTAACTTCTTTTCTCGTACCAATGCCTATATTCGATAAAAGTTTATCTATTCTCATTTTTGCCATGTAAATTACCTCCAAAAAGAGTCTATGATGTAATTATAACACGAAATTTTGTATTTTTAGAGTATATAATATTGGTTTATTCAATTCACTTTAAATTACTTGAATTATAAATTAGACAAAGTGCTGTGTTCTCTACTTTATTGTGAATATATTTCAAGTAATCGTTAAGATAAGATTATAACAAACAAAATTCAAGTAAAATCTATAATAATTCAAGTAAATTTTGCTTGATAATTAAATTCAAATGATTTATAATCTATTACAAGAAAACGATTTTTAGAGGTGTTAAGTTTGACGGCAATTAAAAGGAAAAAAGTGACCATGAAAGATATCGCTGAAAGGTTGAACTTATCAATTAATGCTGTGTCCCTGGCTTTAAATGACAAGGTGGGGGTGAGCGAAGAGACAAGAAAAATAGTTTTAAAAACAGCTGATGAAATGGGGTATTTTGATGAAAATCCCTCTTTTATTGCTAAAAATCATTTCAGAAATATTTGCCTACTGATTGAAGAGAGAAATTTCCGCGATACTCATTTTTATACAAAAGTAATTTTAGGTATAGAGAATGAAGCAAAGAAAAATAATTACGATATTTTAGTAAACTTCATGAATCAAGATGATTCTCAGGTACCTTCCAGTGTTGAAACGAGAAAAGTTTCAGGAATTTTAGTGGTTGGTACTATTAAAGATGAACATCTGGAAAAATTATTGAAGTATGATATACCAACTGTCCTTGTAGACCATGCTTCATTTACTATAAGTACAGATGCTGTATTAACTCAAAATATGCCTGGCTCATATATGGCAACACAATATCTTATTCGAAAAGGCCATACTCAAATAGGTTTTTTTGGTGAAATAGATTTTTCTTTAAGTTTTAAAGAAAGATGGTTAGGCTTTAACGAGGCGATGAGAAATGCAGGACTTAATGTAGATCCCATATTTAATGTAAATCCTGGATATTGTGTAATAGGACAGGTAGAACAATATGTTTTAAGCAAAAACTACAAAGAGGTAGCAAATATTATCTCAAAGTTAGATAAACTTCCTACTGCATGGGTATGCTCCAACGACAGTGCTGCTATTACCTTGTACAATGCATTGAGCATTTTGGGTATTAAAGTACCTGACGATATCTCTGTAGTTGGCTTTGATGATATTGATATATGTAACATTGTGACACCGCATTTGACTACTATCCGCATAAATAAAGAACTTATGGGAGCAAAAGCTGTAAAAAGACTTTTGTGGAGGATGGAAAACCCAAAAGAGCCCTGTGACCACATACGGATGGAGGTTAAGCTGATAGAGAGGGAATCAGTAAGGGAAGTTAGAAATTAAAAACTTTTAGAGGATATAAAAACAGCATTAAGCTGTTTTTTAAATAAAATTAATTTTTGGAGGTGTGTTTTATGAAAAAAATAGCTAAAAGTATTCTAATTTTACTTCTTGCTGCATCACTTTTGGCAGGCTGTGGGACTAGTACAAGCCAAAAGAATGAAGCATCACAGACAACAAAAGAAAAAGTTATTACAATCGATTTTTGGGCTGCTCCAAATCCTCCGCAACAGACTTTCTGGAAACAGATGGCTGAAGAATATGCAAAAATTAATCCAAACATCAAAGTAAATGTTAGCCCGATGCCTGAATCACCAACATCTGAAGCTGGAATTCAAGCAGCTCTTGCTGGTGGTAATGCTCCTACAATTTCAGAAAACATTTCCCGTGGTTTTGCGGCACAACTTGTAGACAGTAAAGCTTTAGTACCTCTTGATACAATGGATGGATGGAATGACATTGTAAAAACTAGAAATATGGAAAACACAATTCAGGCATGGGAGTTTGCGGATGGGCATCAATATGTATTGCCTATATATTCAAACGCGATGCTTTTTGCATGGAGGATCGATATTTTAAAGCAATTGGGATATAATGAACCTCCAAAAACTTATAGTCAAATTATTGAATTAGGGAAAAAATTAAAAGAAAAATATCCTGACAAGTATTTATGGGCAAATCCAGATTTAATTGACTCTACCTGGTGGAAAAGATGGTTTGACTTCTTTATGCTTTATGATGCAGCTTCAAACGGTAATAAATTCATAGAGGGAAATAATTTTGTTGCTGATGATAAAGCCGGAGTTGCTACACTTAAATTCCTTGAGGATATGGCAAAAAATAAGCTTATATTAACGCAAAAAGCTACGGATCCTTTTGAAACAGGAATAAGTGTATGGACAACAATTGGTCCTTGGACGTTTAATACATGGAAGGACAAATATCCAGAACTTAAGCTAAATGAAACTTATGTGCTTGCACTACCTCCAGTGCCAGATGGAATGAGTACAGATAATGTAAAAACATTTGCAGATACAAAAGGCCTTGTAATATATGCACAATCAAGTCCTGAAAAGCAAAAAGCAGCAATGGAATTTATAAAATGGGTATATTCTAATCCCGAAAATGATATGAAATGGTTTGAAATTACTAATCTTCCACCAGCAAGAGATGATGTCAATACAAACGAACAATTTAAAAATTACTTAAAAGATCATCCTGAGCTTCAACTGTATGCTGAATCTATACCAAATGCTATTCCGCCTATTGATAATGCTAAATTTAACGATATTCAGACATTAATTGGCCAAAAAGCTGTAAATCCTGTTGTGGCAGGACAAGTAGATGCACAAAAGGCTTGGGATGATATGAAAAAGGCGATTCAGGGGGTTCTTAAATGAAAAAAGGACAAGAGAAATTGGGTTGGCTTTTTGCCAGCCCATACCTTGTATACAGTTTAATATTTTTCGTAATTCCGCTTTTTGGAGCATTATTTTTATCTTTTACTAACTGGAATCTTATTTCACCTCAATATGAGAATGTTGGTTTTTTAAACTTTATTCAAGCAGTTAAAAGTCCAGGAGTAAAAGCGGCATTTTTTGTAACATATAAGTTTATGATAATATTTGTGCCTATGGTATTAATTGGATCTTTGGTAATTTCTCTTATTATAAACAGTTTGCCAAGATTTAAAAGTTTTTTTTCTGTAGGATATTTTCTTCCCTATCTTGCCTCTGGTGTTGCTACATCAGTAGTGGTAAAGGGAATTTTATCATATAACAGTGCTTTAAATGTGTGGTTAAGAAATACGTGGCATTTAAACATTGATTGGCTGGGTTCACAGATACTTGCTCCATTGATTATTGCTGTTATGATATCGTGGAAATTTATGGGTTATTATTCGCTTATACTGACATCTGGATTAGAGAGCATACCGGGTGAGGTATATGAAGCTGCTGCTATAGATGGTGCAACAGGTTGGATAAAATTTTTTAAAATTACGCTGCCACTTTTATATCCAGCTATGTTTACAGTGACTATATTGGCAGTTGGACTTGTATTTGGTATATTTACAGAACCCTATGTATTAACAGGTGGAGGACCTGGATTTTCAACAAATACATGGCAAATAGAAATATATAACCAAGCTTTTAGCAAGCTAAATGCGGGTTACGGCTCTGCAATTGCAATTATTGATTCTGTAGTGACTTTTGTGACCATAATAATTGTTCGGAGATTGCTAGAAATTTGGGGGAAGAGTTATGGTTGGGAGTAAAAATAAGAAATTGCAACTTATATTATTGTATACAATAGCCATTATTTTTTTAATTATAATGGTATACCCATATTTGTATATGGTATTAAATTCGCTTGCACCATGGGATCAAGTTGATAGAAAAATAATACCAACAGGAATTACATTGAAATCTTATATTTGGCTTTTACGTGGAGGAGAAGATGTTACACCACGTCCGTGGCTCAGAGCCTTTGCTAACAGTATTATTGTAACAGTTTCATCAACATTTTTAATGATGGTTACAGCATTATTAGTTGCATATGCCTTGTCAAAAATAGTTTTTAAAGGAAGCAGAACAATAAATAACATTATAATGTTTCAGATGTTTTATCCATCGATTATTCTTTTGATACCTACGTTTTTGCTGGTGAGAAAATTAGGATTATATGATACTTATTGGGGTATGATTATTCCAAAGTCTGTAAGTTTATGGGCGATATTTATGTATACAAATTTTTTTAAAGCAATACCAAACGAGTTAATTGAGGCTGCAAAAATAGATGGTGCAAATGAAATTAAAATACTTTTTAAGATTGTTTTGCCAATGTCAAAATCAATTACAACAGTTATTTTCCTGTTTTTATTTATGGAAAGATGGGTAGAGCTTTTGTGGGATATGCTCGTCGTGCATGATCAAAATCTTCTTACTCTGAATGTTATGCTAGCACAAATGTTTGGACCATATGGTGCATATCCGGGACCAATGTATGCTGCTTCTGTAATTTTGACAATGCCAATACTTATTTTGTTTATAATTTTTAGCAAGAATTTTAAAGAAGGTATACAGTTTGTTTTAAAATAATATGACGGAGGTAGAAAAATGGCAAAATTTGCAGATGAATTTATAATAGGAGCTAATTATTGGCCTAGGAATCATGGCATTGAAATGTGGAAAGAGTGGAATTATGATGAGATAAAAAGTGAATTTATTGAAGCGAAAAGCTTAGGCATTAATGTAATGAGAATAAATCTTTTTTGGGAGGATTTTCAGCCAAAGCCTGATGTAATATCAGAGGAAGCGGTGAAAAAGTTTGACGAGCTTATTAAAATATGTCATGAAGTTGATATGAAAATCGCGCCTACTTTTTTTGTGGGGCATATGAGCGGTGAGAATTGGGATGTGCCGTGGAGAGAAGGTAGGAATATATACAGTGATTCATTTATGTTGAGGTATCAAATTAAATTGGTACGCTTTTTTGCTGAGAGGTACAAAGATGAATCTGCTATTTTGTTTTGGGACCTTTCAAATGAGCCAGATAATTATGTAAAAGCAGAGTCAAGACATGATGCTTGGCTGTGGAACTATGTCTTATCAAATGAGATAAAAAAATACGACAAAAATCATCCCGTAACACTTGGAATACACCAGGCATCTCTTCTTACCGATAATAATTTTTATCCTGAAGACTTGCAAGAAGGAAATGATTTTCTGTGTATGCACGCATATCCAATTTATACAGATACATGTATAGACCCTGTAAATTCTATAAGAAGCACTTATATGGCACCTTTTGCTTCTAAACTAACCCAAGCTATGGGTGGCAAGGAAGTGCTACTGGAGGAATTTGGTGCAACTACACTTATGATGAGTGAAGATATAGAGGGAAATTATTACAAGGTGGTTCTGTATAGCCTTCTTGCGAATGAATCGATAGGTGCAATAGCCTGGTGCTTTGGAGATTTTTCTGTTGGCGAAAGGCTTCCCTATAATTCTACCCCCTTTGAAACGCAATTTGGTATAACAGCAGTTGATGGAAGAGTTAAAAAAGCAGGACTTGAAATAAAAGCTTTTTCTGAATTTATGAATAAAATTGAGTATAAGGATTTAAAACACAAAAAGTGTGATGCCGCGATAATCATTCCGGATAAGTATTATAGTGCTTTATTTGTAGGTAACGATTATACTCCAGAGAGAAATTTTAGGATTCTTTTAAATAGTTTTATACTGGCAAAGGAAGCAGGTATAGATGTTGAATTGGTAAGAGCTGATGGAGATTTTAGTAAGTATAAAATGCTTATACTACCTTCCGCTTATAGAAAAGGGCATTTAAATTATGACCAATGGGTAAAAATTATGGATTTTGTTAAAAATGGTGGCACTTTGTATGTATCATACGATGGAATTTCTGTAGAAGGTTTTGATGAGGTTTTTGGAGTTAAAACGCAATATTCTATGGTGCCCAAAAATGAGACAGTATCAATGCATTGTGAAGAACTTGGAATTGATTTAAATTATAAAGCTCTTAAATTTAATAAAAGACTTATTGCAAAGCCGACAACAGGCCGTGTAATTGCAAATGATGATGAGAATAACCCGGCAATAGTTATAAATAAATATGGCAAAGGGAATGCTATTCTTGTTACGTATCCTATTGAGCTCTATTTAAGTTATATGCCCGATGTATATAAGACTGACAGGTCTTATTTGATTTATAAGTATGCTAAAGAGCTGAGCAGAATAGAATACAACGTAAAAGTAGAATCTCCTTATATTGAAGTAAAAGAGTTTGATTATGGCAGGAAAACCCTTGTGTTCTTTATAAATCATGAAGACATAGATATTCATACTAAAATAAGAATAAGTAGAAAAACAAAAAATAATGAGAAAATACAAGATTTAATCAGCGGAAGGCAGATTAATTTAGAAAATTTCACAATAGAGGCTAATGGAGTAGTTGCAATTTTGCTGGAAAAGGGGGTATAAAGATGTTCAGGCTAACAAGACTTAGTAACAAACCTATATTGTCGCCAATAAAAGAGCATGAATGGGAAAAGGAGGCTGTTTTTAATGCAGCAGTAATATATGAAGATAATAAATTCCACTTGTTTTACAGAGCCTCTAATAATAAATTTGTTTTGAATACTGAAAAGCCAGAAGAAAAATATAAATTTGTATCCTCAATTGGGTATGCTGTAAGCGAAGATGGTATAAATTTTGAAAGATTTGACAAGCCTGTTTTAGTGGGGGACCCCCCACAAGAAGCGTGGGGAGTAGAAGACCCAAGAATTACAAAAATTGACGACAAGTATTACATGCTCTATACAGGTTTTGGAGGAAGGGACTGGCTGGATTTTAGAATATGTATGGTTTGGTCTGATGATTTAAAAAATTGGAAAGGACATAGAATTGTTCTTGATGAACCCAATAAAGATGCGGCGCTTTTGTCCGAAAAAATAGATGGAAAGTATGTGCTTTTCCATAGAAGAATGCCCGATATTTGGATTGCTTATTCTGATGATTTAGTAAATTGGTATGACCATAAGATTATAATGTCCCCTAAACCTTACACATGGGAGTCAAAGAAAATTGGCATAGCAGGACCTCCTATAAAAAGAGAAGATGGATGGCTTTTAATATATCACGGGGTGGATGACAACAATGTGTACAGACTTGGTGCAGCTCTTTTAGACTTAAAGGACCCATCAAAGGTTGTTGCGAGACAAAAAGAGCCTATTTTAGAGCCAGAGTTGGATTGGGAAATAAATGGGCTTGTGCCTAATGTGGTATTTAGCTGTGGAGCAGTTGAAGTGAATGACATGTATTACGTGTATTACGGAGCAGCAGATACCCATATAGGTGTAGCAGCCATTGAAAAAGAAAAAGTAAAATTTTAAAAGGAGTGTATGGAGTGATAAAATTAAAGAGATTATCAGATAAGCCAGTATTGATGCCAAAAGCAGAAAATGAATGGGAAAGAGCAGCAGTTTTTAATACTGCAGCAATTTATGACAATGGACTGTTTCACTTGATTTATAGGGCTACTGACATTGGACCTCACGCCAAATATGGGAAATATACTTCTCGCCTGGGGTATGCAGTTAGCAAAGACGGGATTAATTTTATGAGATTAGACAAACCAGTGATGAGCAATGAGACAGAACAAGAGCTCAGAGGATTAGAAGACCCAAGGATAGTCAAAATTGACGGCATTTATTATATGATGTACACAGGTTTTGGGGACAGGTTTCATGATGACTATAGGATTTGTTTGGCTACCTCCAAAAACCTTATAGATTGGGAGAGAAAAGGAGTAGTTTTAGATGAACCTAATAAAGACGCCTCTTTATTTCCTGAAAAAATCAATGGAAAGTATGTGATGCTTCATAGAAGGTATCCAGATATATGGATTGCCTTTTCAGAAGATTTAAAAAATTGGTATGACCATAAGCCTATCATTAAGCCAATTCCTGGAACGTGGGAAAGTGCGAGAGTCGGAATTGGAGGGCCGCCTATTAGGACAAAAGATGGTTGGTTTTTGATATACCATGCAGCTGATGACAATAATGTATATAGATTGGGAGCAGTCCTTTTAGATTTAGAAGATCCATCAAAGATTATTGCAAGGCAAAAAGAACCTATCTTAGAGCCAGAACTACAGTGGGAAAAAGAAGGATACATTCCTAATGTTGTATTTAGTTGTGGTAATGCAGTAAAAGATGATACTATTTACGTTTATTATGGGGGTGCGGATACTGTTATAGGCGTGGCGATATTAGAGATGAAAGATATCAAATTTTAGCAGGCTTTTAAAAGGCCTGTTTTTTATTTACAGAAAAGTACTTGACATGCCAAAAAGGATTAATTATAATACTTATTAGCAGCCGAATTTCAAGAGTGCTAATATATTTCTCCTCTTCTTAGTTCTTATCGTTCTTATAAATTATATCACTTGTATCACGCCCTTCTTTTGTTTTTAAGGTTAATTTTTGAAAAACTTCATAAAGGAGGGGTCTTTTATGAAGGCGTTGTTATTGGCAGGAGGTTTGGGAACAAGGCTAAGACCTCTTACAGATGACCTGCCAAAACCAATGGTTCCTATCATGGGAAGACCTCTTTTAGAAAGGATTATTTTAAACCTTAAAAAAAGTGGAGTAGATGAAGTTGTAATAAGTACTTATTATAAGTCTCAGTACATTGAAGATTACTTCAAGCCAAAAGAGGACTTAGGTGTAAAAATACACTATATTACAGAAGAATCTCCTTTGGGGACTGGTGGGGCAATAAAAAACGCCGAAAAATTTTTTGATGATACTTTCCTCATTTTAAACTCTGATATCGTCAGTGATATTGACTATGCAGATTTGATAAAATACCACAAGAGAAGAAGAGCTCAAGTAACTATTGCATCTATTGAAGTAAGAGATACTTCTCAGTACGGAGTTATAGAATTTGATGAAAAAGGCTTTATAACTGCTTTCAAAGAAAAGCCCAAACCAGGCGAGAGTAATTCTAAGTATATTAACGCAGGAGTATATGTATTTGAACCTGAGGTGTTAAAAGAAATTCCTGAAAATACAGTAGTATCTGTAGAGAGGGAGACATATCCCAAACTTTTGGAAAAAGGGTATAGAATGGCTATTTATAAATTTAACGGCTACTGGATAGATATAGGTACAATAGATAAATACAAAAAAGTTCATGAGGACATTTTAAAAGGAAAATCAAGATTTGTAAGTACTACTTCCTCAAGAGGCATAATTTTAGGAGACAATGTTAAAATTCATCCTACCGCAAAAGTGATAGGACCTGCTTATATTGGAAATAATACTGAAATTGATGCCTATGCTACAGTTGGTCCGTATACAGTAATTGGGAATAACTGTCGAATAGGTCAAGAGAGCAAAGTATCACAAAGTGTATTGTGGGATAATGTAAAAGTGCGCAGGTTTGCAAGATTAGAGAATGCAGTTGTCACTTCAGAATGTATAGTAGAGGTGAATATGGAAGTTAAAAATACAGTGTTTACAGCTAATAGATTGGCAAGTACTACGTTGACAACTTAATACTAAACAAACTAAGAAGGGGGCGTGATATGATGAGCGTATTGGGGAGAAATGTAGCATTTTTGAGCACTTATCCACCAAGAGAATGTGGCATTGCTACTTTTACTCAAGATTTAGTTAATGAAATAAAAAAGATAAAACTTATTAATTTTGCAGGAGTAATTGCAATAAACGATAATAAAACTTACGAATACGATAGTGATGTTAAATATCAGTTACAACAATTTGTAAGAGAAGATTATGTAAGATTAGCCCGTGAATTAAATGAATCTGACATAGATTTGCTCATTATAGAACATGAATACGGAATATTTGGAGGAGAAAGTGGAGAGTACTTATTAGATTTGGTAGACAATTTAAATATACCCTTTGTTTTGACAGTCCACACAGTATTATCAAATCCAAATGAAAAACAACTTATGATACTTAAAGAATTAGGTAAAAAAAGTGTTAAAGTAGTTACAATGGCTAAAAATACTATACCACTTCTTGAAAAGATATGTCACATACCTTCTAATAAAATCACTGTCATTCCTCACGGTGTGCCCAATCTTCCAGTATTACCCAAAGAAACATTGAAAGAAAGATATGGATTTAAAGGCAGAAGAATAATGAGCACTTTTGGTCTTATAAATCCGGGCAAAGGAATAGAGTATGGCATAGAAGCAATAAGTATTGTGGCTAAAAAATACAAAGATGTATTATACCTAATTTTAGGACAAACCCATCCAAACATAAAGAGAGAATTTGGGGAAGAGTATAGGGAGAAACTTCAAAAACTAGTCCATGACCTTGGAGTAGAAGATAATATAAAATTTGTGGACAAATATCTTACGAAGAAAGAGATTTTGGAGTATTTGAAGATGTCAGATATATATATGACTCCATACTTAAACAAAGAACAAGCTGTAAGCGGTACTTTAGCATATGCAGCAGGTTTAGGGAAAGTGATTATTTCCACTCCTTATATGTACGCTGAAGAAATTTTAGGAGAAGGAAGAGGATTGCTTGCTAATTTCCGTGATGCAAAGTCTTTAGCTAAACATATTGAGTATATATTTGAAAACCCTGAGAAAAGGCTGCAGATAGAGTCAGAAATTAAAAAATTAGGGAATACAATGATGTGGAATAACGTTGCTTACAGATATGTCATAATGATTTTGTCTGTATTGGACATTAAATCAAGGGAGGAAGTTGTGATATAGAGGAAGGGGGAATTGAAATAATGAAACTAGCAACTAAGTTTCAGCATCTTTTCAAGCTAACGGACGATACAGGCATTTTACAGCATTCCCTTTACTCTATTCCTGATTTGACAAAAGGTTACACTACTGATGACAATTCAAGGGCTCTCATTGCTGCTTCAATGCTATATGAAGTTTACAAAGATGAAAAATACCTTGATCTTTTAAAGAGATACCTTTCTTTCTTGATTTATGCCCAAAACGGCAAAGGATATTTTAGAAATTTTATGAACTACAATAGAGAATTTATTGAAGAAGTTGGCTCAGAAGATTGTTTTGGCAGAACTTTATGGGCATTAGGATATTTATTAAATACTAATTTGTCTAATGGTTATCAAAGTGTTGCTGTGACATTAATCAAAAAAGCTTTGCCCAATGTAGCAAATTTAAATTCTCTTCGCGGTAACGCTTATTTGTTAATAGGATTAAGCCTTTTATACAGTTCTGATGTTACTGAATTTAACAAAGAGAAGATAAAAAATTTGATAACTTCTATTTCAAAAAAAATAGTTCAAAAATATAGGGAAAACAAAGATGAAGAGTGGAAATGGTTTGAAAATATAATTACTTACAGCAATGCCGTACTTCCTTGGGCTCTTCTTAGGTCATACACTATTACAAGAGATGAAGAAGTCTTAGATGTTGCAAAAGAGAGCATGGAATTTTTAGAGAAAGTAACTTTTAGAAGTGGGTATTTTAAGCCGATAGGTTGTAAAGGTTGGTACAAAAAAGGAGATGAAAAACCTGCAGAATTTGATGAACAACCAATAGAGGCTTGTGAGACTGCTCTTATGTATACAGAAGCTTATAAAATTTTTAAAGAAGAAAAGTACAGAGAAAAAGCTATAAAATGTTACAAATGGTTTTTGGGAGAAAATTCAAAGAATGAAAGCTTAATAGATGAGGAGACAGGGGGTTGTTACGACGGTATAACTAAAGAGGGAGTAAATTTAAATGAAGGAGCAGAAAGCTTGATTTCACTGATTATAACTGACATGGTGGTGAATCACACAGAAACTGTATTTAAGTAGTTTTTCCTTTTCCTTTCAAAAATTTTTATAAAAATTGAAAAGGGTGATGCCATATGAAAATTGGTGTGCTTTGGAGGAAATTCAGGAATGTCGAATTTCAGAGGAAATTGACACCAGACAAAGTATATGACGATGCCTATGATGAAGCATACCATCATTATATGGCCATAAAAGAAGCTGGATTTGATTCAGTCCTCATAGAATGGAAGGAAGATCCATTAGAAACTTATGAAACTATAAAAAAAGAAAAGGTGGATTTAATTTTTAATGCCTCAAGTATGAAAGAAGTAGCATTTTTAGAAGTATTCAACATACCATATGTTGGATCTGGATTGGACGTAGTAGCAACTGATAAGAGAATGAGGAAGGACATTGTGGCTTCTCACGGTTTGCCTACGCCTAAATATGTAATTGCACAAAATCCTCAAGAAATTCCTTCTGTAGACCATCTTAAATTTCCTCTATTTGCAAAACCTATAAGTGGAAGAGGAAGTGCAGGTATAGATGAAGAAAATATAATTTATGATAAGGACAAACTTCCACAAGTAGTGAGCAAAATAACCGATAAAATAGGACAAGCAGCTTTAATTGAAGAATTTATTGAAGGAAAAGAAGTGACCGTTGGAATAATTGGATATAAACACCCACAAGTATTGCCTTTATTGGAAGTAGGATATAATAACGTTAAAACTAATACTTATGAACATAAAATGTTTGACAATGAGATAATAAAATGCCCTATGGAAGTATCAAAGGAAGTGGAAGAAAAGATTAAAGAGACGGCTTTAAATATTTATAAGGTTTTAAATGCAAAGGATTTTGCGAGAATTGATATGATTCTAAGCAAAGATAATGTTCCTTATTTCTTAGAATTGAATACATTTGCGGGACTTACAATGTCAAGTAGCAAAGGTGAAAAACATGTTCATCACGGATACATGGGTTATATGGCAAAAGCGGCAGGTTTAACAAGAGGAGAATTTATTAGGAAGATTATAGAAAGTGCTATAGAAAGGTATAAGTTAAAATAATTTATGCAACCCATTTATTTGATTTTTATAAAACTTTTAAGTTATACTATTTATGATAAGGTAAACCTCTTTGCTTTTTTAATTTTAATCATGAGGTTACCTTATCTTCTTTTATAATTAAAAATTGGAGGGTTAACTATGGATTTTAATGGGAAAGTAGTGATAGTGACAGGAGGAGGACAAGGAATAGGGCGGTGTATTGCGCGAACTTTTGCTGAAAAAGGAGCAAAAGTAGTTATAGCTGATATTGACGATGAAGCTGGCATAGAAAATGAAGAATATATAAAATCTAAAGGTGGAGACTCACTTTTTGTACATACAGATGTTTCTTTAGAGGAAGATGTTAAAAACATGGTAGATAAGACGATAAAAGCATACGGCAAGATCGATATTTTGATAAACAATGCAGGTATTGGAGCAGGAGGGACGATTTACACAAGGCCCATGGAGGAATGGGATAGAGTCATAAATGTGAACTTAAGAGGAACATATATGTGTTCAAAATATGTTGCTCCTCACATGAGAGACAATGGCGGAGGAGTCATAATAAATATAGCGTCTACAAGGGCATTTATGTCTGAACCTCATACAGAACCTTATTCTGCTTCAAAAGGTGGTATTATAGCCTTAACCCACTCTCTTGCAATAAGTTTAAGTTATGATAAAATAAGGGTGAATTCTATAAGTCCCGGATGGATAGAAGTATCTGAATGGAAGAAAAGTAGAGAAGCTAAAAAGCCCCAATTGACAGAAGAGGACCATTTGCAGCATCCTGCAGGACGGGTAGGTAAGCCAGAGGACGTAGCAAATGCATGTTTATTTTTATGTTCGGAAGAAGCTTCTTTTATTACAGGAGCGAATCTCATTGTGGATGGCGGAATGACAGTTAAAATGATATATGTTTAATTTCTTAAAAAGGGAATGAAGGAGAATGAATAAGACAAAAGAAAAGATTTTTAAAGCGGCGATAAAGACCTTTTCAAAAAGTGGATTTTACAAAACCACAATGGAAGAAATAGCGGAAAATGCTGGAGTAGCAAAAGGGACCTTGTATTATCATTTTAAAAGCAAAGATGACATATTGGAGTTTTTAATTGATGAAGGTATAAAGATTTTGAAACAAGAGGCAATAGAAGAGATAGGCAAGCTAAATAATGCTGTAGAAAAACTACGGAAAATCATCTTTGTACAGACTAATTTTTTGTACAGAAATCACGACTTTATAATAGTTTTGCTAAGCCAAATATGGGGTCATGGGGAAGTTCCTCGCAAATTCAGGGAGAAATTGTATACTTATCTTGAGCTAATAGAAAATATTATTAGAGAAGGCAAGGAACAAAAACTCATTGCTGATTGCGATGAAAAGATAGTAGCAGCAGCTTTTTTTGGCATGATAAGTTCAATTTTGGCTTTGAAAGTAGTAGAAGATAGTGACGAGAAATTTAATCCACAAGATATAACAGATAGTGTATTTAATTTTGCATTAAAAGGGCTTCAACTTCAAGGATAATATACACCTCAAAGGAGGTGTTTTTTATTTTTATAAATTGCAATATTAAATGCAACACCTAATGAAAATCATGTAGATATAGGATTTGGAACAAATCATATATAACCTTAAGCCCATCTTAGTTAACAAATTGAGCGAAGGTCGTGATTTGTCAAGGG
>Ga0207430_10254_pt1 | contig 16133 bp, 12 predicted proteins | sample YelNatsi3bottle8_FD_187544 | JGI IMG/M metagenome (GOLD analysis project Ga0207430, IMG submission 187544) | Hot spring thermophilic microbial communities from Obsidian Pool, Yellowstone National Park, USA - site 3 bottle 8 (SPAdes) (version 2) | ecosystem: Environmental > Aquatic > Thermal...
GGATTTCCTCCATTTCTTTTTGGGATTTGGTTCTCTATATAAATTCGACGAAAGTGGAGGAATTCCTTTGAAAATATATAGCAGAATCCCTTAATCCATAAGGATTTTGGGATTCTGCAAAGACCTAAATGTTAAGAATTTTATTAGGAGGAGAGCAAAATGAATACTATTTATGAAACGATAGTTACTAAAATAGGTGCAAAAGCACAAGATTTTTATTCAGAAAAAATTGTTATATTATTTGGAGATAATGTTCCGGATGAATTAATTGAGTATTGTGTACTACATAATAATAACATAGATAAAGCGCATATAGATTATAAAAATATAGAAGTTGGAGATATACTTAAGATAAATGAAGAAAAATTTAAAATAACAGCAGTGGGTGAATTGGTCAATATTAACCTTAAAAATCTAGGACACATTACTATAAAATTTGACGGAAGTACGATAGCAGAACTACCCGGAACTTTACATGTAGAAAATAAAAATATACCAATTATAAATGTAGGGGATGCAATAGTAATTGTGAGGGAATAATAATAATTAATTTACCATAAAACCAAGTAGAGATGTGTGTTTAACTTTGCTTTTCATAGATTTTCTCCGTTTCGTTTTGTTTAGTTTATGAAAAATTTAAGGTTATACAAGGGCAAAAAGAAGGGAGGAAAATTATTATGTTATTATTAATGGATACAGCTAACATAAAAGAAATTAAACAAAGCATTGAAATGTATCCGATAGATGGTGTAACGACAAATCCTTCTATAATAGCAAAAGAAAAAAGGGATTTTATTGAATTATTGAAGGAAATTAGAGATATAATAGGATATGATAAAATGCTTCATGTACAGGTTATTAGCCAGAAAGCAGATGAAATTGTAGAAGAAGCAAAATATATAAATAGAGAAATAGGAGGAAATTTATATATAAAAATACCCGTAATACCTGAAGGAATAAAAGCCATAAAAATGCTTAAAGGAGAAATAAAAACAACGGCAACTGCTGTATTTACACCTCAACAGGCTCTTATAGCGGCTAAATCTGGTGCCGATTTTGTTGCGCCTTATGTAAACAGATTAGATAATATATCCGCAAATGGCATTAAAGTTGTATCAGATGTTGTAAAACTTATAAATATATATAATTTTAATACTAAAGTTATTGCAGCAAGTTTTAAAAATGTCGAACAAATTTATGGAGTATGTATGGCTGGAGCTCATGCTATTACGGTTAATTATGATATGATAAATCAAATGATTTTCCATCCAATGACTGATTGGAGTGTGTTGCAATTTGTTAAAGATTGGGAAAATTTTTATGGTAATAAAAAAATACGAACATAGGAAATTATATTTAGAAGTAATTACAAATAGGTAAAATTTAGGATAATACGAAAATATGAAATAACATAACTATAAATAAATTGAGATTGCGGCTTTAAAATATTGAAAGATGAAATTTGATGACTACATTACAAAAGAGAGTTACTCTGTTAATATAAACTATATAAGAGTTTTACCAATTGCTATGACAACGGGGCAAATGACAGAGACCGTGGCGAGTAGAGCAGCATGAGAAATATTTTATTAAAACAGGGAGCTTTTTAAAAAAGAGGCATCAGAATAGGTCAAGTCCAAATTTCTGTATAAAAATTCCGCTGGATACAACCAGATGCTCATATTACCGCTGCACGGCCTATTATACTGCCTCCGGACATGTAGGTGTCAAAGATACGCTATCGCCGGGCCTTGACAGCCCTTGACACCAAGAGCCTTCAGCAGTTATTAAAAGCTACCGGTGGTGATAATGGTTAACTATCTTTTCTCTTGTTTTTTTTTGCCATTTAAAATACTCGGCCGTATCCAAGTACTTTTTGCCACAAGACCATTTTTTCATCTTGTTGTTCCATTAGTAAAGTTCCGATTAGGAGAATAGCAGATTCTCGACTGGGGAATATCCTTATCACTCTTTCACGGCGGCAAATCACTTCATTTAGCCGCTATAACATATTAGTAGTGCGAAGTCTCCTTTGGTAAAGTTCAGCAAGTTCTAAAATCCGTATTGCATTTTCAAACCCCTCTTCTAAAACTTCCATTGCCATAGGTGCTTTATTTCTATATTCATCTAATACTTGTTTAGTACCATTCTTGCTGTTTTGGCATATGGTGCTTCAAATATAGCTCTTACCTTGGCATGGATTTCTTTTTGTAAAACTTTCGGAATTTTGTCAAGAATATTACGCATAAAGTGGGTTTGACATTCCTGCCAAGTAGCTCCTTGAAAATATCGACGAATAGAATAGCCTGTATAAGCTATTGCTATATGGTATACACGAGGTATTAGACAAGAGCAAAATAAAAGATATTCTCGGACTTGAATAAAACAGGGTGTTCATTGTGTTAGAAAATTATTTGGTAAAAAGAAAAGTGACACCAGGGAGAAATAATTACATCTCCGATGTCCGGCGATTTAGTTGATATTACAAATGTTCCCGAGCCGGTATTTTCACAAAAAATGATGGGAGACGGAATTGCTATAGTGCCGACCGATGGAGTGGTTGTATCACCTGTAGATGGTGTTGTCATAAATGTTTTTAGAACAAAGCACGCTATCGGCCTCCGTTCAAAATGTGGTGTCGAAATTATGATTCACATAGGCCTTGAGACTGTTGAATTAAACGGTGAAGGTTTTGAAATGTATGTAGAGGACGGTCAGGATGTTAAGAAAGGCGACAAATTGTTAACATTTGCTCTTGAAAAAATACATAGTAAATCATATAATTCTGATATCACCGGTAGTAATTACGAATATGGATGAAAAGGTAACGAAAATGGAAAAGTTAAATTTAGATAATACGGTTATTTGCGGTACACCAATTATGAGAGTTTTATTGAAATAATTTTAAAGAGTAAGGCATTTTAAGAATTTTGTCAGACTTACTCAGGACTTAAATTTCCGAGTAAGTCCGACATTTCATCGTTGCTATCGTAGCTTCTAACTTACAATCACAGTACCATCTTCACTTATTTCAATATGCTGTCCATCTTTTACAAATTCTAAAAATTCATCTCCTAATTGGTCAATAGTTACAATTTTTTTATTATTCCATACATAACAAAGTATAATCCCAGCAGCTGCAAGAGAATCTATATGCTTTGAAAAGAGCATTGCTTTTGGACCTATACCCAGTTCTGTAACGCTCTGTAGAATCATACCTCCGGTGGTGGAACCAATAGTTTGTGGAAGACAGATTATTTTACCCGCTAGATCCTTGTTGTAAAGATCTTTATTATTCTGATCGGAGCAAATTGCCTTTCCATTTCTATCATTAAGGCTTTTTAAATATGATGCGAGTATATTTAATCCTTGATGAGTTACAATGCTTTCTCCACTTACGTTTCCGCCAAGAACAACTCTTCCCTTAAACGTCCTTGTCAAATTCCACACCCCCTTATATATTCCCATTTACTATTATGTCTAATATATCATCGTCAAGGAAGAATCTGGCCGTAGAATAAGTTCTTAATTTATTTGAGTTTGTTATAATTGGTTGCTTTGCACACTCAGGATTACTCATGTACATAAGCGGGCATATATAAGTTAGATGCAATCCCATGTCAACCAATTTCTTATATGCCTCATTATCTAATTTAAACTTTGAAATAACGTCTGGAGCTGCGCATAATACAGTATTTATTGAAACCTTATCTTTCCCTGCTTTTGAAAGTCTATCAGAAATCTTTTCAACCCAACCATAAATTTGTCCAAGTGATAGATGGGGACATCCTATAAAGCACATAGTAGGCTTTGCATCTAAATCTTTCCAGAGTATCGGGTACGAATCAATTACTCTTTTAATCTCATTATCATCTATAGTATATATGCGGTAGTTTTCAACCAAAAGAGATCTCCCTTGCTCAACCGCTTCTGGAGTTATATTTTCCACATGATATAAACCCACGGCACCATTTGATGCACTAGCAGCACCCATATCTTTAAGGTAATCTAAAGTAGTACTATTAATCCCTTTTCCAAGGAATCTATCAAGACCCACAATATACGGTACATCCTCCATAACTTTCATACCTATTGCACTTCCTAAAACTTGTGCGTTTGGAAGTGTAGAAGTTTTGACTTCAACAAGCCATGTTGCCCGTCTTCCCTTATCCGTTACCAATCCAAATTCTGGCACTTTACCAATGATACCGCATAAAAGCTCTATAAGGGCAGACATTCGATTAGTTCTCGCACCTATTATAGAATTTGCATATACTACAGCAGAAGATTCAGCCCACGAGAGAATCTGCCCCTTTTTAGGAATGTTCCCGACTTCTGGCATGTAACATGTGCATGTAAATGCGCTATCATCCTTTAGGCCTAATTTTTTGAGCTGTATCTCATATCTTTCCTGATTTTCATACATAGCATTAAATATCTTTTTTTGTGCTTCGGTACATTCTACATTATCATAATCAATAGGTCTTGGATCTACCGTAAAAGGTTCTTTTGTTTTCAATCCTGCATTTATTAGTTCATCCATCATATCAAATACGCTTTCTATCCCTGTCAGCGCAAATGATGTAACCAAATGTACTGGACCATCAATAGGGAGAAGCCTTCTAGCTTCAAAGGCTTCTCCGTAAAGCACTACAGACTCCAATACTTTTCGCATCACTTCGCCATGTTTTCCCTCCAGTATCTCCTTTTCTTCATCGGTAAGTTCCATCTTATACTGCTTCATGGCTTATTCACCTCCTCAAATGTTCCTAGCAACTTCATAAGCATCCCAGATGGCATTCATGATATTTTGTACTTTTCTTGCATCACCCAGAAGGTAAGTTTCGGCCTTATACGGTGCTATTTGTTTATATAATCTGTTATCAGGATCATAACCTATTGCCATAATCACGCTGTCTGCTGCTATAATTTCTTCACCAGTTTCGGTCTTTACAACAGCTCCTGTATCATTTACTGCAGCTATAGAAGTATTGGTTCTTATTTCAACATTGTAGAATTTTAACAAATCCTTCAGCATTTCTGAATTCATATGCGGTATCGGCATTCCAGCTGATAATATGTCTTTCAATATTTCCACAATAATAACCTTCTTGCCTTGTTTAGCAAGCCACAGTGCCAGTTCGCATCCTACAAGACCACCTCCGATCACAACTACTTTATCTCCTACTTTCTTTTTCCCAAGCAGTACATCTGTGGCTTGCAAAGTTCTTTCAATACCCGGTATATTTAATTGTTTTGGAGTAGAGCCTGTAGCCACTACAACAACATCTGGATTAATTTCATCTACTAGTTCTTTTGTAACTTCTGTATTCAAATGCACATCGACTTTAAGATCTTTAAGTTGCTTTTCATACCAGTGCACCAATCTTATGTCATCCTTTTTAAAATCAGGAACCCCTGCTGCTAAAAGTACTCCGCCTAAAGTATCGCCTTTTTCGTAAAGACTCACTTTATGTCCTCTTAATGCGCAAATTCTTGCAGCTTCCATGCCTGCTACTCCACCGCCTATAACCATTACATTTTTTGTTTTTTCAGCAGGTTTTACCCCATATTCAGCTTCTCTGCCAACTTGTGGGTTAACAGCACAGCATAGTGGCTTTACCTGAGCTATTCTTCCCATGCAACCGTCGTGACAACCAAGGCATGGACGAATATCGTCTACTTTTCCTGATTTTATCTTATTGGGCAATTGAGGATCTGCTAAAAGGCCCCGCCCAATAACAATAGCATCGGCTTTTCCTTCCTCTAATGCACTGCTTGCTAACTCTGGATCCTCCATTCTTCCCGCCACTAATACCGGAACATTTACCACCTTCTTTAGTTTTTCGGTCAAAGGCAAATAAAGTCCCTTCTTTTGATACATGGGCGGATGGTTCCAATACCAGGAATCATATGTCCCTGCATCGGCATTGAATGCATCATAGCCTGCTTCTTCAAGTATTTTAGCGGCTTCAAGCCCTTCATCAATATCGCGACCAAGCTCAGTAAATTCCTCTTCAGCAAGTCCTCCCTGCCTTATACCCTTTATATAACTCTTTACACTATACCTCAATGATACAGGAAAATCGTCTCCACAGGCTTTTTTTATGGCCTGAACTATTTCTATAGGGAATCTCAATCTTCCCATTAAATCTCCACCATATTTATCAGTCCTTTTGTTAAATAGTGCTATTGTAAACTGATCAAGTAGATATCCCTCATGTACAGCATGAATCTCTACACCATCAAAGCCGGACATCTTAGCTATAACTGCAGCTTCAGCGAACTTTTTTACAATAGTCTCGACTTCTTCGGTGGTCAGTTCCCTGCACATTATTTTAGGATTCCAAAAGTTCTCAATAGGCGACGGTGCTACGGCTTCACCTCTTAATATGGCTGGTATTGCCACTCTTCCAAATCCTGCTGTTAATTGCAAAAATATTTTTGAATCATAAGCATGTACCCTTTCAGTCATTTGACTGGCGGTTTTAATAAAGCTTACAGGGTTCAAGGTAGGACATGGCATTGTAGGCATAGCTTTTTTTTCAATTTCATTTTCCACGTAGCATATGCCGGTAATTATAAGACCAGTACCGCCTTTTGCTCTCTCTACATAATATTCAATGCCCTTTTCATTAAAAGCTCCATCAGGCGTTGACAATCCTCCGGGTCCCATTGGTGCCATCACAAACCTGTTTTTAATTTCAAGTTTTCCGATTTTAAAAGGTTCAAACAAGTTAGAATATCTTTTTTCCAACCTCATTACCCCCTCAAATTATTGATATAAATTTACTTCCTGCAAATACATACTAGTGTGCTGCCATTACCGCGTCACTTCGCTACTTGCGGTAAAAAGTTTGATTGTTAATAATCAAACAAACTTGTCGCTTCTACTCCTTTCAAAAATTTTTAAGCATAAAAATCACACTCCTTTTATGCATTTGTTATTTTTAACCTAATTATCCATATATAGAAAAGCACTGTTATTAATAAAATAAATTTGTCATGTTAATATATTAGCAATAAGCGTGCCAAATTTATATACTATATTAATTTAACTTTTATTTATTAAACTTGCTAAGATTTAATAGTGAAAAAGAAGAGTGATATATGAATCATTTATGGTTCATATATCACTCTTCTTAGCTAAAACACTTTAGTCTAGACGTTTTTGCTGTGATTTATTAATGATTCAGTTGAAGCATTTTTGGTTCAACTCCCTAATTTTTCTCGTATCTTCTTATATTTTCTTACAATCGACGTTTGGCTGATCTTTAAAGCTTTTGCAGCTTCCCTCGTGGAGTGGCAATGTTCCATCGCAAGTTTGATCAACTTTGTTTCAGCTTCATCAATTAATTCTTTTAGTGGTACAATGTCTCTAAGTATAATCTGAAATTTATCATTGTTTAAACTATTTATAAGTTCATTGGGGAGATCTTTTTCAGTGATTACATCATTCTCAGTCATGACGACTAATCTTTCAATCACATTTTTTAATTCTCTCACATTACCTGGCCAATTATATGCTTCAAGATATTTAAATGTATTTATAGACAAATCTTTGCGGGAATTATATTTTTTATTGAAATACTGAAGATAGTGAATTGCAAGTGGTATTATATCTTTTTTTCTTTCTCGAAGAGGCGGCAAAATTATAGGAACGGTATTTACTCTAAAATATAGATCTTTCCTAAACAGTCCTTTATCTACCAATTCTTTTAAATCCTTATTAGTCGAGGCAATTAATCTAAAATTGATTTTTTTTGATTTTTCGGAACCCAACCTTCTTATTTCAAACGTTTCAATGACTCTTAAAAGTTTTCCTTGTAAGCCGATCGGAAGTGAATTAAGTTCATCTAAAAAAAGTGTTCCCCCATCAGCTAGTTCTATTAACCCCACTTTTCCTCTTTTTCTTGCACCAGTGAAAGCACCTTCTTCATAGCCGAATAATTCAGCATCCAGCAATGACTCAGGTATCCCAGCACAATTTATGGAAATAAAAGGAGCTTTATTACGAGGACTCATTTCATGAATAAATCTTGCAATTACTTCTTTCCCTGTTCCAGATTCTCCTTCCAATAAAACATTAGAATCTACTTGTGCTACGCGATATGCTAATTGCATTATTTTTCTCATTTCTTCACTCTCAGCAATTACTTTCCCTGAATAGCCCCTTTCTTTCATTAACTCCAAATAGTATTGTTCTGAAAGAGACTGAATTTTCTTGCATTCGTTTTCAAGGTAGATTAAATCTGTCATGTCTCTAACATTTGCCACAATGTATTTTATTTTTCCCTTCTCATCTAATATAGGTGTAGCTGTTACCATAATTTCTTTTATGGTTTTACCTTTTAAAGTTTGATTTATTGTAATACGCTCTTTTTTTTCTATAACCATTTCTACTATTGATTTATTAATTATTCCTGTTTTGGCCAAATCTTGGGCATGAGTTTCAATCACATCTTCTTTCTTATAACCAGTCATTTCCAGTAATCTGTTGTTTATATTCAAAAATCGTCCTTCTCCGTCAGTAATATAAATCCCATCATAGCTTGATTCCAGTATTGCGTTAAGTTGTTCTTTTATAAATTGTAATTCATTGTCATTATTAGTCATAAAATAGTACCTCCTAGGAAACTATTTTTCATTCCCTTATGCAGGAATTTTTCTGGATTATCATACTACCTGTTTTTATTAATACATCTTCTTTTTTATTTTTATTATATCACAGCAAAAACTTTTCGTTAAAAGTTAAACTTGAATTTGGCAAGTGACAAACAAATTAAATGTCCATCTGAAGGCTATTTAATATGGCAGATGATGTTGTTGGTCTTGCAATTGTAACTTTAAAATTTTTTTGGAGTACATCCGAGAGTCTTAGTATTATTAGAACTTCTATATATAGACTTTCCATAGTTAGAAACATTATGCCAAAATCAGTAGTATTCAGAAGTCCAAGATATTTATCGCAAAATTTTTTGTTTCTTGCTTTACTTTTTTCATTCTGCATCTATAATAACACAAAGTAGATGATAACATAATCATAATAAGTAAAATTGCATTAGTGCGTGTAAAATACGCCAAACGAATAATTCTGAAAATAGCCGCTATACAAAATCATCTTGAAGAAATATTATTGTATCGACGAAGTGGATTTTATTATAAAACATTTAAAATTTCCGCATTAATTATGGAAAAGTAATGAATTTTAATTTAGACACTTACTTGTTATAATACAACTGTAAACAATGGGTAAGCTCTTAAGAGGTTGATCATCAAATGGATGCGCGCAAAAAGAAGATTCTCAAGAAGCTACTTGAAAATAAAAAGCCGATTACAAGTGAATATCTATCAAAATTACTTGGTGTGTCTTCAAAAACAATACGGAATGATATAAAAGAATTAAACGAAGAGCTGAAAGGTAAATCAATAGAAATAATTTCACTCCCGGGAGTAGGATATTTCATTAGATTCACTGGAGGTGATAAAGAAAAAGGTATTATAAAAGAAGTGCTGGATGATGATAACTACGTCGTTCCTACCATGCCGGAGGAAAGGGTAAGGTATATAATTAAGAAACTTTTATATACTGATTGCTTTATTACATTTGAGGAAATTGCGAGAGATCTTTATGTAAGTAAATCAACGATAGTAAATGATGTAAATAAAGCAGTAGAATGGCTTACAAAGCATAACCTTAAACTTTTTAGAAAGCCTAATTATGGCATTAAAATCGAAGGGAATGAAATGAATCTAAGATTTGCAATATCTGACTACCTTAATGAACAAAATAATAAATCGGCATTATATGATGTGTCTGCTTTTGAAGAGATGTTTAAAGATATTAGTCTTGAAAAAATAAAAAATATCATAATTGATGCTCAAAAAGATATGGATTATAAACTTTCAAATATTGCATTTTATAACTTACTAATTCATATAGCAATTGCAATTAAGAGAATAAAGCAAAATAAAACAATAAACGTTTCCAATGAAGCTTTTAAAAATATGAAAGATAAAAAAGAATATAAGATTGCACAAGGAATAGTTAAAGCCATAGAAAAGAATTTTGATATAAATATGCCCGTAGGTGGAATTTGTAAATGAGAAAGCTAAGAAATTTTGTGATGTATTCGTTTTGCGTCCAGCGCTACTGTTGACTTTTACCTTTATCCCATTTCATTATTTTCTCCCTTTGTGTTATAATTTCTAAAGGACATTTTTATTAATGTATTTTGACGTCTTGGTAAGCTTCCAAGGGATAAAATGATAAAAAACTTTTGGGGGAGTGATTTTATGGAAAACTTTGTTTTTTCAAGCCCTACAAAAATTATTTTTGGCAAGGGAACAGAATATCAGGTTGGCAGGGAAGTAAAAAATTATAGCAGTAAAGTGCTGCTTTGTTATGGTGGAGGAAGCATAAAAAAGACTGGTTTATATGATAAAGTTGTAGATTCTTTAAAAGAAGCTGGAGTTGAGTTTATAGAGCTATCAGGTGTAAAGCCTAATCCAAGGCTTAGCCTTGTGCAGGAAGGAATAAAATTATGCCGAGAAAATAATATCGATTTTATTTTAGCTGTTGGCGGAGGAAGCGTTATTGACACTGCAAAGGCTATTGCAATGGGTGTGCCTTATGAGGGAAATGTGTGGGACTTTTTTGCAGGAAAAGCGCAGCTTGAAGAGGCTTTACCTGTAGGTGTCATCTTAACTATCCCTGCAACAGGAAGTGAGGCAAGCGATGCTACAGTTATTACAAATGAAGACGGATGGTTTAAAAAAGGGTTTCATCATGACTTGATAAGGCCTAAGTTTGCAATTATGAATCCAGAGCTTACATATACATTACCCAATTATCAAACGGCCTGTGGTGTTGCAGATATTATGGCCCACGTCATGGAAAGATATTTTACAAATGTCAAAAATGTTGATTTGACTGATAGGCTTTGTGAAGCTACTTTAAAAACTGTTATAAACAATGTGCGTATTGTGCTAAAAGACCCAGCAAATTACAATGCAAGGGCAGAAATTATGTGGGCGGGTACCATCGCACACAATGATTTATTAAGCACAGGAAGGATAGGAGATTGGGCTTCCCATAGAATTGAACATGAACTAAGCGCTATTTACGATATTGCTCATGGAGCAGGACTTGCAATTATCTTTCCAGCCTGGATGAAATATGTATACAAGCATGATATAAATCGCTTTGTACAATTTGCTGTAAGAGTATGGGATGTGGACCTACCTTATGAAAACCTCGAAGACATAGCATTAGAGGGTATAAGACGAATGACAGAATTTTTTAAAGAGATTGGTCTTCCTGTTACCCTTAAAGAAGCAGGCATTTCTGATGACAGATTTGAAGAGATGGCCAATAAATGTACAGACAATGGCAACAAAAAACTCGGCAGTTTTGTAAAGTTAGGAAAGGAAGATGTCATTAATATCTATAAATTAGCAAAGTAGAATTTCTAAAAGTCAGTCATTATTGGCTGACTTTTTTGCTGTGATTTTATATTTTTTTAATAATTAATTAATAATTTGTTACAAATTGGACATAAAAACTGATATAATTTATGATATAATCTATATTGACAAAATGTGACGTGTGAACCGAGTATTTTTAATATGGGGGATCGATATGGAAAATAATGCAAATTTAAAGCGAAGTGAAAGGAGAAAGCATAAAAGAAAAAATGAAAACAACAGTACCATTAGAAATATATTAAAATTTTTAGGATATGCAATATTGATTTTGATTTTTATAGGAGTTGGGGTAATAGGAGGCAAAGTTTGGGCAATAATTAAAAATACTCCACCGATTTCGCAGGAGGCTTTGACAGCACAAAGCCAATCCTCCATTGTATATGCAAAAGACAGCAATGGTCAGTGGCAAAGAGTAGCAATACTTCATGGGGCTGACAATAGGCTGTGGGTTCCTATAGAAAAAATACCCAAAGATTTGCAAAATGCTTTTGTTGCTATAGAAGACCAAAGGTTTTATAAAAATAATTTAGGGATTGACCCCAAAAGAATCATTGGAGCTCTTATTGCAGATATTAAAGCAGGAGGTAAACCCGTTCAGGGTGCAAGTACTATAACGCAACAGCTTGTAAAAAATACCATGCTTTCCAATGAAAAAACACTTACCAGAAAAATACAAGAGGCTGTACTTGCGTGGAGATTAGAACAAAAGTATACAAAAGAGCAAATACTTGAAGCATACCTTAATACAATATATCTTGGAGGACCTAATGTAAATGCTTATGGAGTCCAGGCGGCAGCTTTGGCTTACTTTGGCAAAGACGTAAGCCAGTTAGACTTAGCCGAATCTGCTATGATTGCTGGTATTACTAATAATCCGTCTGTATATTCACCTTATGCCAATTTAGAAGCTGCTACACAAAGACAACACCTTGTTTTAAAAAAAATGCTCGAACAAGGGTATATTACTAAAGAGCAGTACGATAAAGCAATAGCAGAGAAATTGGTATTTAAAAAGACGAATTTTACCACATATGACCATAAATATTTTATAGACCAAGTCATAAATGATGTAGCAGATGAATTGTCTAAAAAACTCAATATCTCTCATGACGAAGCAATAAACAAAATATATAATGGCGGACTCAGAATTTATTCGACAATGGATTTGAAAATACAAAGTTATGTTGAAGAGGCTTTCAAAAACCCAGAACTTTTTCCTATGAATTCAAAGATTAAAGACGAAGTTCAGGGTGCAATGGTTGTAATGGATTGGAGAACAGGAGAAGTTAAGGGACTTGTTGGGGGACGTGATACTTCTAATATAGTTAGAGGATTCAATAGGGCAACTCAAGCTTATAGACAACCGGGCTCTTCAATAAAACCTCTTACGGTTTATGGACCGGCTTTAGAAAGCGGGCTCACAGCAGCGACAGTTGTTGATGATGTTCCAACAACTTTTGGCAATTGGACTCCTCACAATTACGAAAGTTCTACTTATAGGGGACTTGTAACGCTGAGAGAAGCTTTGACTCATTCATTAAACATCCCTGCTGTCAAAGTTGTTGATAGGATAGGGGTAGCTACTTCTGCAAATTATGGCAAAAAATTTGGACTTGATATAACCAAGAATGATATGTATTTACCTGCTCTTGCTCTTGGGGGACTTTACAAGGGGGTTACGCCTCTTCAAGAAGCTGCTGCTTATGGAGCAATTGCAAATGGAGGAGTTTATACAACACCTATTACTTTTACTAAAGTCACAGATTCTGAAGGGAATTTGATTTTAGAAAATAAACCGTTAAGACATGTAGTTTTAAGCGAGCAAAATGCTTATATATTAATGAACATGATGCAAGACGTTGTAAAATACGGCACAGGTACTCGTGCGAGGATTCCTAATATGCCTGTTGCTGGTAAAACTGGAACTACTGATAATTACAGTAATGCATGGTTTTCAGGTTTTACTCCTTATTATGTTGCTACTGTGTGGATGGGCTATGATAATAATTCTATTTCATTATACGATACCAGAACAGGTACTAAGGTAGTAGGTGGCAGTTACCCTGCTCAGTTGTGGAAGACAGTGATGCTTCAGATACACAAAGATTTACCATATAAAGATTTTGTAAGGCCATCAGGAATTATTTCTGCGACAGTATGTCGCGATTCAGGAGAACTTCCTACAGATTTGTGTCACTTAGATCCTCGGGGTGACAGAACCTATACTGAAATTTTTGCACAAGGTACCCAACCCACAACTTATTGTACTGTTCACGTAATGGTTAAAATAAATTCTCAAAATGGTAAACTAGCAACGGATTTAACTCCTCCTGATTTGGTAAAAGAAGCTGTGTTTATAGATCCACCGGGTAGAACACCAGCGCAGAATGCAGTTGCACTAGATGGAAAATATGTGGTTCCAAAAGAATACGACGATATTGTTCCGCCACCACAGAATTCTACTAATGGTAATGCTCCAAGGGATAATACTCAACCACCGCCCGCTAATAACGGTGGTACAGAGCAACCTCCTGGAGGAGAAACGACCAATCCGCCTCCTAACAATGGTAATTCTCAAACTACTCCGCCTAGTAATAACTCTCCTTCCACAACAAATCCAACACCATGAGAAAAAAGCATACTTGAAAGCATAGCTTTCAAGTATGCTTTTTTTATAAAATGTGCTATTATTAACTTAAGGTACAGTTGGAGGGGTTAAATTTGAAAAAGATTGTTTTATTAATGATGGTTTTAGTGTTATTTTTATCAGGGTGTGACAATTTAAAAACCCCAGGGGAAGCTATAAAACCTCCGAAAAATATTGCAAATGCCGCCTTGCAAGACGGCAATGTGCCTTTGTGGACAATTCAAAGTAATGGAGAAAGATTTTTTGATACGACATTTATATCAGAAGATGAAATCGTTACTTTAGTGTATAAAGATGGCAACATATATTTGAGAAGTTATGACAAAGATAAAATGATTGAAGAAAAACTTTTGGGGACAAAAGCAGATTATAGAATATTAAATACCTCTTTAAATAAATTTGTGGTTAAAAAAGGAGAAACGGAAATAGCACTTTATGATGATAAGTTAACTGAAATTTTAAATTATAATGTGGAGGCTAAAAAGATTGATTATCAAAAGAATGTGTTAGATGCTATGGTGTCTCCTGATGGAGAAGCTGTTGTTATTTCCAATGTATACTATAAGGATAATTATCCAGCTGATGGCGAATTAATATTGTTCAATCAAAATAAAATTGTCAAAAAGATAAATCATGTAATACCGAAACTTGAAAATTTTAGCGATAATAGCGAAAAATTTTTGTTTATTGATTTAAGCAATAGAAATAACAACAATAATTTGATGAAAGAGAAAGAAAATGACGTTCTTTATCTTTCCTCTAGTGATTTGCTACAATATAACATTTATGTGTATAATAGAAATGGGAAAATGATAAAAAGAATAAAGATGCCGCTCAGCCCATCAAAGGTAGAAGGAACTTCTGGCATGACAAAAATTTCGGCTTTATTATCTGCTGATGGCAATACAATTTTATTTTCCAGTTATTTTGACAAAAAACTTTATATAGAAAAATTAAATGGCGACAAAGCAGAGATCCCAACGATAGCAGAGAGGTTTTACACTAATAAAGATGCTACTAAGTTTGTTATAGGCAATTATGGAGTTTCTAAAATTTATGATAGTTGTGGAAAGCTTGTAGACTATATTGTAGTAAATTACGGACTTATAAATGATGTGCGTTTTGAAGGGAATAATACTTATTTTGCTATAAATGGCACAACAATTCCTAACGCGAAAACTAAAGATTACATAGGGGTCATGGATGAAAGTGGAAATATGATTTGGACTGCCAAAGTCTATGATACTATAGCAATGCTTAAATTTTCTCCAGATGGCAAAAGAATTATGGCACAGTCTTCTAAATCTATATCAGTATATGACTATCACAATGGGAAAATGGACATTATACCTCGCCCTATAAACGGAAAATATCCTGAGTTTGTCTGGAAAAGGTTATTAAATGAAGACATTGAAGGAGAAAATGCTTTTATATTTACAGATGAATTAGAAAATATTTATATAGCTAAAAATACTAATTTGATAAAGGCTACAAAAAATGGCAATCAGTTTTGGATGGTAGGTACAAGTAAACCTATCAAATTTTTGGATTTATCTCGCAATGGAGAGTTAATTGCTTTAGTCATAGAAGATGAAAAAGGCAGTGAAGTGATAGTTTATGATAAGTCAGGCATGGTGATTTCCCACAAATACATAATAAAAGGGCACGAAGTAACTTCCGTTTCTGTATCTCCTGATGGAGAATATTTTTCCTATGCAGTATCAACGCCTGAAAATGAGGAATATGGCTCTTTTATTGATTTTTTTAATGATAAAGGGTATATGATATGGGAGCAAAAAATAAAATCTACTTTTGTTTATGACTTATCTATCCTGAAAATAATGATCCTCAAAAAGGCAATAAAAAACTAAGCCCATACCGATGTAAAAATATGGGATAAATAAATGGTTAATAAAGTTAAATTAAAAGTTAAGACACTGCAGATTCGACCGTGACCTTAAGGCCTAAAGACTCTAGCTTTTTTAAAGATTGACGAATA
>Ga0207430_10255_pt1 | contig 16080 bp, 17 predicted proteins | sample YelNatsi3bottle8_FD_187544 | JGI IMG/M metagenome (GOLD analysis project Ga0207430, IMG submission 187544) | Hot spring thermophilic microbial communities from Obsidian Pool, Yellowstone National Park, USA - site 3 bottle 8 (SPAdes) (version 2) | ecosystem: Environmental > Aquatic > Thermal...
CCATTTTTTAACATTTGACTTCTACAGGATATTTATGCCCTTTTTTAGCTCCTCTTTTTGTCTTTTCTTTTCCCTTACCACTTCCTTTATGTTTGATTGTCAGTGTTGATTACTATATATTGTATGTCATACATATTTTGGTTTTTGTTCGTGATTATTTTAATTAATTTTGCACATCCCTATTCCCCTTTATCATAATACGCCCTGTAGCAGGAAGCACAGTTATATAAATTTCTTTTTTGTTATTTTTTAAAGTTATTGTACAACCTCCAGTAGATGGAACCCCCATCTGATTAAACCTTATTTCTTTTTGTATATTTTTCTCTATTATAATTCCTTTAGGCAAATCCTTTGTCTTAATATTTTTATCGTCCTCATATCTATTTATGTAATAACCAGTCTTATCGGGTTTGATTTCAAAATATAAATTTTCTCTTTCGAAAATACTTTTGTGCTGAATATATCTTAAATCCTTCACAACTTCATGAGCTATAAGAGTAAGTCTTACATTTGACCTTGTCGCATCAAAAAAGTCAGTCGAAGGAATAACTATAAGAACTATAACTGTGAAAATTGCCAAAACCGTTACAAGCTCTATTAAAGTTAATCCTTCCTCTCTTTTCATAAGCTTAACCTCTTATGAATTTTATATAATAGTTAAGAATCTCATACCCATACAAAATTGAAATAAACCATGCAATGGAAATGTAGGGTGCAAAAGGAATGTAATCTTTTCTCCCTTTAATTTTCAAAGCTACTAATATAGCTCCTCCCAATGCTCCAATGATTACAGAAAGGAAAAGCACTAAAATTGTAAGCTTCCATCCTATAAAAAATCCAATTAACGCCATAAGTTTTATGTCTCCTCCTCCCATCTCTCCTCCAGAAATTAAAGAGATGAGAAGGAGAATTCCTCCACCTAAAATTAAGCCCAATACATAATCCAAAAATCCATAATTGTACATTAACAATCGAAAGATTATAGCACCTACAAATCCTGCAATAATTATTTTATTTGGCACTATTTTGTGTTTCATATCAATAAAACTTATTGAAATCAATATAGAAGCTAAAAACATGTAAGAAAAAGCTTTAAAATCTAAACCAAATTTATAGTAAATTATCAAAAACACAATTCCAGTCAATACTTCAACAACAGGATACCTTGCTGAAATCTTTTCTCCACAATACCTACATCTTCCTTTAAGTAGAATATAACTCAATATAGGTATTAAATCAATAGTTTTTAATTCATGTCCACATTTAGGGCAATGAGAAGGAGGATAGACTATTGACTCTTTTCTTGGCACTCTGTGTATGACCACATTTAAAAAACTTCCTATAATTGTGCCGAATAAAAATATCAGTATGTAAAGTAGTATCTTCATAATGACCTCCTAAAAAAATATTAAGGAGGGCACAAAAATGTGCCTAAAATGTATTATTTAGCAAAAACTATTTTACTTCTGGATAAAGCTGTTTACCATTAGAATCTTTAACTATTGCTTTACCATCAGATGTCATTTCAAGAGTAAATGGATTTTTATATTGATCTTGTGGTTCTTTATTCAAATACCCTGCATCGACTAGATCTTGTATCTTATTGGTTGTCTTACCTGTTTCTATGTAGTATCTTTCAGCCGCTTGCCCAATAATTTGTGCATTTGCTATATCGGCATTAGTCTTAGCATTTGACAATGAAGTTGTCACTCTTGGCACTGCAATGGCTGCCAGTATCCCTAAAATTGCAATGACAACAATCAATTCAATTAGTGTAAAACCTCTCTCATCCTTGTTTAATGCTTTTACAAACCATTCCATCCTTTTTCACCCCCTTTCCCAATATCACTGGCCTATGAAATTGTATAATTGGAACAGCGGCATGACAATTGAAATAACTATAAATCCTACCACTGTCGCCAGCATAACAATTATTAATGGCTCTAGAAGAGTTGTCATTTGTGACACGGCTGTATCCACTTCTCCGTCATAAAAATCCGCAGTTTTATTTAATATGCTGTCCAATGAACCTGAACTTTCACCAATACTTATCATCTGAATTACCATTGGCGGGAAAATGCCAATTCTTTTTAAAGGTTCTGAAAGGGGTAAGCCTTTTTTTATATCCTCTTGAGCTTTCCCAAGACCTTCTGCTACTACTGTATTACCCACAACTTTTTCTACTACTTCCATTGCCTTCATAAGCGGTACACCAGCACTTATCAATGTTCCTAAAGTCCTTGTAAACCTGGAAATTAAAATCTTTTTGTTTAGAGGGCCAAAGATTGGCATGTTTAAAAGCATTCTGTCATAAATGCGCCTTCCTTCAGGTGTCTTCAAAAAACTCGAAATCGAATAAGAAATCACCAAAATTACTCCTGTGTAAAAGTACCAATATTGAGATATAGAACTGCTTATAGCAATAAGTATTCGAGTGGGAAGAGGCAACTGGACTCCAGCATTTTTAAACATACCTACAAAAATAGGTAAAACATTTGTCAAAAGAAAAATAACAACTAATACAGCTACAACAGATACAATAAGAGGATAAGTCAAAGCAGACTTTACTTTTTGATTTAATTCATTTTCCTTCTCATAGTGGTCCGCCATTTCATTCATTACTTTATCAAGAGTTCCACTCACTTCCCCTACTTCCACCATGTTATAAAGAAGCATAGGAAAAACATCTCCGTATTTTTTCATTGCATCAGACAAAGTCCTTCCCTTTTGAACTTCCTCATAAACTTCGCTTATAGCTCTTTTTAGCCTTTTATTCTCCACTTGCTCCTTAATAGTGGCCAAAGCCGTCACGATGGGTATACCTGCATTTATTAAAGTAGCAAATTGTCTACAAAAAACAGCAATATCTTTTATCTTTACCTTTTTAAAAGAGCCAAAATCTAATATGTCCTGTTTTACAACTTCTTCTTTGATGTCAATTATATAATAATTTTTTTGCTTTAAAACATCAATGCACTGAGCCTTTGAATCAACTTCCAAAGTCCCTGTAACGAGATTTCCTCCCATATCCCTTGCCCTATATGCATACAACGGCATATAATCACCTCTATATCATGCGAGAAAAATTCTCTTGGTCCACACAATAGGTCAATGCATCCTCCAAAGAAATAACTCCTCTTTTTAACAGATGTAAAATAGACATATCCATTGTCATCATTCCAAACTTGCTACCTGTTTGAACTGCCGACTGTATCTGGAAAGTCTTCCCTTCTCTTATGAGATTTCTTATAGCAGGAGTAGCAATCATCACTTCTGTCGCAACTACTCTGCCGCTGTTGTCCTTTTTAGGTATAAGCTGTTGAGAAATAATTCCCTCTAAAACATTTGAAAGCTGAATTTTTATCTGCTGCTGCTGATGGGGAGGAAAAACATCAATAATCCTATCGATCGTCTTAACGGCTCCTATTGTGTGAAGAGTGGACAAAACAAGATGGCCTGTCTCAGCAGCAGTTATAGCAATTTGGATGGTTTCTAAATCCCTCATCTCTCCCACTAATATAACATCCGGGTCCTCCCTTAAAGCAGCCCTTAAAGCTGAAGCGTAAGATGCCGCATCATGCCCAATCTCTCTTTGATTTACTATGCTTTTGTTGTGTTTATGTAAATATTCTATAGGGTCTTCCAATGTGAGAATATGACAAGTCCTTTTAGAGTTTATCCAATCCACCATCGCAGCCAGTGTAGTAGATTTACCACTGCCAGTAGGTCCTGTTACCAATATAAGCCCTCTTGCCTTTAAAGCTAAGTCTTTAAGTATTGGAGGAAGTCCCAATTCCTCTATTGTAGGTATTCTCAAAGCTACAGACCTTATTGCAAGGCTATAACTTCCCCTTTGTTTGTATACATTTATTCTAAACCTTCCTAATCCTGTAACTGAATAGGACAAATCAATATCTCCATTTTGTTCTAACTTTTTCAATTGCTCACTTGTCAATAAATCCTTAACTATTTCTTCAGTCTGCCCAGGGGTAAAAGGCTCCCCTTCTAATTTTTCTAAATAGCCATTAATTCTAAGAACTGGAGGTACTCCAACCGTTATATGCAAGTCTGAAGCTTTTCTTTCAACTACTAATTTTAAAAGTTCCTTTGTATCCATATCCCTCATTCCTCGTAAGTTAGTCTTATCATTTCATCAATTGTAGTTTTTCCTTGTAATACAAGTCTTTTAGCACTTTCTCGTAAAGTTTTCATGCCATTTTTTACAGCCTGAGCTCCAATAACATCAGAGGAAACCTTAGCATTTATAAGCTCTCTAATATCAGAAGTAACAGTCATTATCTCATATATAGGAATTCTTCCCCTATAGCCTGTTTTATTACAAACAGGGCACCCTCTCCCCTTGTATAAAGTAATGTCTTCATTTTCTGAAATTCCCAATAGCTCTTTTTCGCCTTTGGAAGCTTTATAAGAAATTCTACAGTTATCACATATTTTTCTCGCCAATCTCTGAGCAATAACCCCTACTACAGAAGAAGACACAAGATAAGGCTCTATACCCATATCTATAAGCCTAGTCACCGCTCCCGCCGCATCATTTGTATGCAAAGTGGAAAGGACTAAGTGCCCTGTTATGGCAGAGCGAATAGCTATCTCAGCAGTTTCAGTATCTCTAATTTCTCCAATCATAATTATATCAGGGTCTTGCCTCAAAATTGACCTAAGAGCAGTCGCAAAGGTAAGGCCTGCCTTTTCATTAACTTGTACCTGGTTTATTCCCTCAAGGGAATACTCAACAGGGTCCTCAACAGTTATTATATTAACATTGGGTTTGTTAAGCTCTCTCAGCATTGCATAAAGAGTGGTGGTTTTCCCACTACCTGTAGGACCAGTCAAAAGCACAATGCCATTAGGCCTTTTGATAAGTTTATCAAAGAGCACCAGATCCTCTTCTTCAAAACCTAATTGCTCCTTTGTCATTATAAAATTTTCCTTGTCTAAAAGCCTCAATACCAATTTCTCTCCAAAAACAGTGGGCAACGAAGAAACTCTTATGTCAATATTTTTACCACCTGTAGTAAAATCAAATCTGCCATCTTGAGGAAGTCTTCTTTCAGCGATGTTCATATTAGCCATAATTTTTACTCTTGTCACAACAGGGGCATGGGTACTTTTTATAGTCCTCATAGCTTCTGTTAATTGTCCATCTATCCTAAATCGAATTCTAAGGTCTTTTTCAGTAGGTTCAATGTGAATATCTGAAGCCCTATTTTTTATTGCCTGCTCAATTATAGAATTTACAAAGCGTACAGCAGGCGCGTTTTGTACTTCTTCAAGAATCTCATCTGGCAGCTCTTCTTGACTTTCACTTTGAAACTCCTTTTTAAAATCCTGTACTGCTTTTTCTGCCTGTTCTCTTCCGTAAATTCTATCTATGGCTTTTAAGATGCTTCCTTCAGAAGCAATTAAAGGCTTTACATTTTGTTTCGTAATGATTCTCACATCATCTAGTGCAAAAATATTCAGAGGGTCTGCCATTGCTACCAATATACCATCTTCATCTTTTTTTATAGGAATAATAGTATGTCTTTTAGCAACAGCTTCGGGAATTAATTTTGCCACATCTGGGTCAATATAGTATTTTTGCAAATCTACATGTGGAATACCTAATTGAAATTCTAAAGCCTCTAGTATTTGGCTTTCTGTAACATACCCCAATTTAATGAGAACTTTTCCTAACTTTTCTCCTGTTTTGCTCTGAACTTCTATTGCGTGCTTTAGTTGTTCTTCTGTTATAAGCCCTACCTCAACTAAAAGCTCTCCTAGCTTTTTTTTGGCCATAAAATATACCTCCAAAAATAATAAAGCCGACATAAGCCGGTTGCACTACTGTATCCGTGAGGCATAAAGTGCCCACATATAGCCTCACTTCATCTACTCTTTATAAAATATTCTACAAATTATGCGTAATTCCTTCTTTTAAATACATGTATACCAAATTTTTGTCGAAAAATTCCCCTGTCCACAACTTGAAAGAATAATTAGCTTGATTAAGTAGCATAAAAAGTCCATTAGAATACTTTATTCCATTCTTTTTCGCATGTTTTAAAAAAGTAGTTTCAAAAGGGTTGTAAATAAGGTCATATACAAATTTAGCTTTTGAAACCACTCTTTCGCTAACAGGTGAATCTTCCACATTTGGATACATTCCCATGCTTGTAGTATTAACAAGCATGTCTATTTCTGGTATTTCTTCTACTTCATTTATACTACAGTAATCGCACTGAATCTTAAATTCCCTTTTAATATATTCTGACAAATCTTTTGCTCTTTCAACACTTCTATTGGCAATTATTATCGAATCTATCCCTTTTAGAGCAAGAGCGACACAAACTGCCTTAGAAGCCCCACCAGCTCCTAAAACAACAGCTTTCCTCCCTTCAATTTTTTCTCCTACTTCTGTTAATGAGTCTATAAAGCCATAGACATCCGTATTATATCCTTTTAATATTCCTCCTTCATTGACTACAGTATTGACTGCGCCAATTTTTAATGCTTCTTCTGAGACCACATCTAGGTATTTAATTATTTTCTCTTTATGAGGTACAGTCACATTAAATCCTTTTATTCCTAAAGCTTTGGCTCCTTTTACTGCATCTTCAAGTTTTTCTGGCAAAACGTCAAAAGCAGTGTAGACACAATTTAAATTTAAAGACTTAAAAGCGTAGTTATGTATTAAAGGGGATAAACTATGTTCTACAGGATGACCTATAAGACCATACAATTTAGTACTTGAATTAATCTCCATATCTCTCAATCCTTTTAAGTACATGTCTTTCCGCCCTTCTCATAAGCTTAGTCCATCCTAATTCCTCTTTCGATAAAGGCTTTACTAAAATAGTATATAAGCCTGCTCTTTTTCCCCCAAAAATATCAGTAAATATTTGGTCTCCTATCAAAGCAGTCTCATTAGGCTTAGCATCTAAAATCTTTAAAGCCTTTTTAAAAGCTCCTTTTCTTGGTTTAATAGCCCAAGCTATTCCAGGTACACCAACTTTTTCTTTAAATTCATTCACTCGCCTTTTAGTGTTATTTGAAATAAGGCAAATTTTAAATCCTTCTTCTTTCATTTTTTCCAACCATTCGATAGTTTGTTTATCAGGAAATTTTGATTTTTGAGGTACCAATGTGTTGTCAATATCTAAGACAAGACTAGTAATTCCTTTTTCTTTTAAAAAATCCAAATCAATTTGATAAATATTTTCCACTATCATATCAGGAATCAACTTTTCATACATATGTTCACCTCATTTTGTTAAAATTATATAATAAAAAAAAATAAACTGTCAATACAAACAGTTTTACATGGAAAGCTCTTTAAAAAGCTTATTTAAAGCCTTCTTTTCAATCCTTGAGACATAGGAACGAGATATACCAAGCATCTTTGCTATTTCTCTTTGAGTCCTCACTTTCCCATTGTACAGACCATACCTCATTTCTATAATTAACCGTTCTCTATTTTTTAAAACGCTGTTCATTTTACTGTACAACTTTTTAATTTGAAGTTTTTTCTCCACTTGCTCTGATATTTCATCTTCCTCTGTGCCAAGTACATCCATCAAAGATATCTCATTGCCTTCTTTATCTACTCCAATAGGATCCTGTAAAAAAACCTCCCCTTTCATCTTTTTTTCTGCTCTTATAGACATAAGTATCTCATTTTCTATACATCTTGCTGCATATGTGGCAAGATGAGTACCTTTTGAAGAATCAAAAGTAGAAATTGCTTTTATAAGCCCTATTGTTCCAATAGATATCAAGTCGTCTATATCTTTACCAGTTCCACTGTATTTTTTTACTACATGGGCTACCAATCTCAAGTTCCTCTCTATTAAAATATTCCTCGCTTCCTCATCACCGTTTCTATAAGCTTCTAAATATTTTTTTTCCTCTTCTGGAGTAAGTGGATTGGGAAAAGAGTTGGTGTTTGTCAAGTAACCAAGATTTAAGATTTCCTTTACAATTGATGCCAAAATTGCAGCAACAACTTCCCACATTGCCGCCACCCCTTTTTTCAACATTACACATCTATTATATGTGTTTTATTTAAAATGGTGCACGTACATCAATATTTCATTATTTCCTCCGCTATTTCTTTGAAAAGAGGGGCAGCTTTAGTTCCTCCAGTATCTCCATTTTTTACAAAAATCGAAATTGCATATTTAGGTTTATCAAAAGGAACAAAACCTGTAAACCAAGCATGATATATATTTAGCTCTTTGCTAACTTCAGCAGAACCTGTTTTACCAGCACTGCCATAGGTAGTCTCAGCCCTTTTCCCTGTCCCTTCTGGGTCAATAACCACTTCTCTCATCATTCCTTTTAAAATTATGGCTGTTTTTTCGCTTATCACCCTGTAAGACTTTTTCTGAGACAATTTTTCAATTTCTTTCCCTTCTTCATCAACTATTGCAGTCACTAAACGTGGAACATTCCTAACACCGTTATTAGCTATTGTCGCTGCGATATCAGCTGCTTGAAGAGGCGTCATCAGCACATCTCCTTGCCCTATTGACAAATTCCCAATACCTGCTCCATAAGTATCAGACAATTTAGGCAATCTCCCTATTTGCTCAGGTATTGGCAGACCATCATCACTTTCTATTCCAAATTTTCTCGCCATCTCCAAAATATTTTTGGCCCCTGTTATTTGCCCAATCTTTATAAAAGTAGTATTGCAGGAAACTGCAAAACCTTTTACCATGTTTATTACTCCATGACTTTCTCCTTTGTAATCGTGAAATACTATTCCATTTATATCATAACTACCACTGCAATAAAAAGTATCCTGTAAATTCACTTTATTATATTCTAACGCTGCAGCAGCTATTACAATTTTAAAAATAGAGCCAGGTGGATACATTGAGACAGCTTTGTTTATAAATTCTTCGTTAGAGCTATTTAAATAAGCTTGAATATTATTTTGGTCAAAATTAGGCCTACTTGCCATTGCAAGTATATCACCTGTTTTTATATCTAATACCACTGCTGCTCCATCTACCATATTCTTGTCAAGAACATTCTCTACTGCCTTTTGTATGTGATAATCAAGTGTAGTTTTTACCCCCAAAACTTCTTTTCCAGAAGTTTTTAACCTTACTCCTAACCCTTTTATATAATCAGTATTATTCCCATCAGTAAACACTGCAATGCTATCTTCCCTTTTGCTATTTAAAATTTCATTAAAAGTATCTTCTAAACCCATCTTTTTCTCTCCTACATACCCTATTACATGTCTTGCTAAAGAATTTTGCGAATACCTTTGAGGCAAAGCTAACTTAAAAATGCCTATAGGTAATTTGTTGTTTGAGTTAAATTTAACTTCATATTCCACATAATCTTTTGCACTTTTTAAGGATTTTAACACATCCTCACAGTTTACTGCGGCAATTTCACTTATAACCTTAGCGGCTTTTTCTTTGTCAGTTAACATTTTAGGTATCGCAAATATATATTCTTTATATTCTCTATCTGTAAAAGGAATCATATTCCTGTCGTATATTTCTCCTCTTCTCTCCAAAATTTTAAAGCTTCTAATTTTTTGTTCCACTGCTTTTTGAGAATAAAAATCTCCTTTGATTACCTGAATGTAAAAAAGCCTAAAAATCAATGTTAACGTTAAAATTGACAAAACTACCCTCAAAAAAACAATCCTATAATTTCTATTTTCCATAAAACTTTGCTCCTTTCAGGAAAAAGTATTCCCAAAAGGAGCAAGTTTTAACCTAATTTTTAATTTCTCGACGCAGTATAAAAAATTCTTCTACAGGATACTTTACAGGAATTTTCACTATCATTTGAGGATGGGGAGCTACTTCAATCTCATTTCCTTCTTCATCCCACATTTTTTCAATTTGCTGCTCAAACTCTATTTTAGGACCCACAATCTCAATTTTATCTCCCACAAACATCCTATTTCTTTGCTCTACAACAGCAATTCCTGTATTTGGGTCATAATCTTTAACAATTCCTACAAAATCATGAGTCCGTATATATTTTGAAGACTCATAATTTTGAGCATCAGGACCTGGTTTGCCAAAATAAAACCCTGTGGTAAATCCTCTGTGACTTGCTTTAGAAACCTCTTCAAGAAGTTTTTTGTCAAAAACATAATCTTTTCCTTTTTCAAGGTAATCGTCAATCGCCTTTCTGTAAGCCCGTGTCACTACAGCAACATAGTAGGCACTTTTGTTTCTTCCCTCAATTTTAAAACTTGTAACTCCAGCCTCAACAAGTTCTGGAATGTACTCTATCATGCATAGGTCTTTAGAATTCATAATATATGTGCCCCTTTCATCTTCGAAAATGGGCATATACTCTCCTGGCCTTTTTTCTTCTACAAGATAATATTTCCACCGGCAAGGTTGTGCGCATTCACCTTTATTAGAATCTCTTCCTGTAAGGTAATTGCTTAAAAGGCACCTTCCTGAGTAAGAAATGCACATAGCCCCGTGGACAAATGCCTCTAATTCTAAAGTTTTTGGTGTCTTCTCTCTTATCTCTTTTATCTCTTTTAAAGATAGTTCCCTTGCCAAAATTATTCTTTTTGCACCTAAATTATGCCAAAACAGAGCACTTTTATAATTCACATTATTTGCTTGCGTACTTATATGAACATCTACTTCAGGAGCTACTTCTTTTACAATAGAAAAAATCCCTGGGTCAGAAAGAATAATAGCATCTATGCCAAGGTCAACAACTGATTTAATGTATTCAGGCAATCCTTCCAAATCCTCATTGTGGGGAAAGATATTTATAGTAATATATGCTTTTTTTCCACTTTTCCTCACATATTTTATTGCTTCTTTTATCTCTTCAAGAGTCAAACCAACAGAAGCCCTTAAACTATAATGTTTCCCTCCAAAATATACCGCATCTGCTCCGTAATTTATAGCTATTTTTAATCTTTCCAAATCTCCAACCGGTGCCAAAAGCTCTAACATGATTATTCCTCCTTAAAGCTTACCGCTAATCCGTCTCCTAAAGGCAAAATTACCGTGTACAAAGTTTTATCTTGATATAATATTTCTATAAATTCTCTCATTCTGTACACAATAGTTCTTCTCTTATGTTTTACATTTTTCTCATTTACAACATATCCCTTATACAAAATATTGTCCCACAAGATTACGCCCTCTTTGCTTAAAAGTCTTTTCAGTTCTTTGTAAAATTCTATATATTGCCCTTTCGCCGCATCTACAAAAATCAAATCGTACATCTTGGTTAAATTTGGAAGAACTTGCTGTGCTTCTCCACAAATAAGCTCGATTCTATCTTCTACTTTTGCTTTCTTAAAATTTTCTTTAGCTATTTCAGCCAAATTTATATCCCTTTCAATAGTGACTACACTAACTTCTGAATAAGCTTTTGCCATTATTATAGTAGAATAGCCAATAGCAGTACCTATCTCTAATATATTGTTAGGCTTTTTTAGCTTCACAATAAAACTTAAAAAATCAGCGACCTCCGGTTTTGCAATAGGGATATAATTTTCGTAGGCATATTTCTCCATCTCATCTAAAGGATATCCAAATTTATGAGCTATCCATCTTATAAATTTTATATCATTTGGAGTTATTTCCATAACTCAACCCTTTCATTTAGTATTATTATTTTCATTTGCTTCAATTTCTTTCTGAGCTTTTAAATGGTCTTCATAAGTTATACTGAAAATATGAGACCCATCTTTCTTTGCAACATAATAGTAAAAGTCATGCTTAGCTGGAAAAAGAGCTGCTTTAATAGATTTAAGTCCAGGATTACAAATGGGACCTATAGGAAGTCCATAGTGTTGGTAGGTATTGTAAGGGGAATCTACCTCCAAATCTTTGTACAAAAGCTTATCCTTGTGTTCCCCTAATGCGTATTGTACAGTAGCATCTATTTGTAGTTTCATATGTTTTTTCAAACGGTTGTATATAACACCTGCAATTAGAGGTCTGTCCTTATCTACCACAGCCTCTTTTTCTATCAGAGAAGCTATTATCACAATTTGATCAGGTGTCATTCCTACATATTTTGCATTATCCTTTATAGTACTATTATAAACTTGTTGAAACCTTTTAAGCATAATATTTATTATTTCTTTTTCGCCAGCCTCTATAGGTATTTGATAAGTATCGGGAAAAAGATACCCTTCTAATCTACTTGGTCTATCTTTAGGTATGTCTTTTAAAAAATCGTAGTTAAAAGTATCTTTTTGTGCAACTTCTAAAAATTTATCTTTATTTACTAAGCCTAATTGCGATAACTTATTGGCTATATCTTTAACAGAATAACCTTCCGGAATTGTCACTTTTATTGTATCCTTTTGTGCTTTACCTGCAAATATTTTTTCTATTATTTGATCAGTAGTCATGTTAGGGCTTAAAAGATATTTTCCTGCTTGTAATTTTCCATCAGCACCTAAAACTTTTGCTCTCCATATAAAAAACCACTCATTCTTAATTAAATTATTCTCCTTTAACACCTTAGCTATTTGCACGGTAGAATACCCTTTTGGAATATTTATAATCTTTTGAGGCGCATCACTTTTTGTAGTTACTGGTTGAAAAAAGCTTTGATAGTATACAAAAGCAGAGAAAAACAAAAAAATTATAGTCGTTATTACCACAGCAAATCTACTTTTTCTTTTGTATTCGACATTATTCATTACATTTCTCTCCCTTGGGTAGGTATACCTAAATTATATAATTAATTAAAAATAAAAACAAGTAAGCCTTCCGCTTACCTGTTTTTATAAAGAATACTTATCTTTTAATCTTTTGTATACTGCAATCACTACATACCCAAATACACCTGTCACAATAGCTTCACTTAAAGCGATATACAAAGCTACAAGATAATAGGGCATTTTCGTGAAATAACTTACCCATATTGAAACAATAAGAGCATTTAGTATTATAGGAGGCAATATGCCTTTGTAAAAAGTTTTAGTTTTTGATGTAAGGTACGCAGCAAGTAATGTCACTAAACTTCCACCTAAAATATCGAGAAGTCCAAAAGGACTTCCTATATTGGCTAATAAACATCCTATAAAAACCCCCCATATTGCTGCCGGCTCTACCATGGGTAATACAACTAAAGATTCAGATATTCTAAATTGAATAGGGCCATAAGAAACACTGCCCAAAAGAATAGTAACAACAAAGTAAATAGCTGCAATGGCTCCTGCTTTTACAATGTACTTAGTATCTATTCTTTTCATCTACTTCATCTCCATCGGTTCCATGATTATTTTTAGTATATCATCCATTATCTTGCCAAGAGTGTATTCTAAAGACAAGTACGAACTTAACTCTGGATTAAGATTTAATATCTCCCATAGCTTTTCTAACACTTCTTTTTCTTTAGGATCCACTTTTTCACCTGACAACTCTTTAGCTTGAATCTCTAATTGCTTTTTTCTAAAATCCTCTAACATTTTCTTATTTTGCTCATTTTCATTTATTTTTTGATACGCCTCTTTAAAAGCTTTGTATTCTGGCAACTGTCTTATGGCATTAGCCAGTTCATAAGCTTTGTCGTAGACGTTCATATTTAAGAGCCTCCTGGTTAAATTTCCATTATGATTGGCAATATCATAGGATTTCTCTTAGTTTTTTCATATAAGAAGCTGCTTAAATTGTCTTTTATCATTGATTTTATAGTAGCCCATTCGCTAACTTCCTCTTTCTCACACTTTGATAACACATCTCTGACAATATTTTTGGATTCCTCCATTAAATCCTCTGATTCTCTCACATATACAAATCCTCTGGAAATTATGTCGGGACCCGCTATAATTCCTCCAGTCTCTTTAGAAATAGTAACCACCACTACTAACAAGCCATCTTGAGCCAAATGTTTTCTATCTCTTAAAACGATATTCCCTACATCTCCAACTCCCAAGCCATCTACCAACACTTTCCCTGCTGTTACTGTTCCTGCAATCCTTCCAGAATTTTTTGTAAACTCTAATACTGTCCCATTATCTACTACAAAGATATTTGGGGGAGGCATTCCTAAAGTCTCTGCAAGCTTAGCATGCTGAACTAAATGTCTGTATTCTCCATGAACAGGAATAAAAAATTTAGGTTTTATTAATGTATGAAGTAGCTTAATCTCTTCTTGACAGGCGTGACCCGATACGTGAATATCTGCCAATGCTTCATAAATTACATTGGCACCTTTTTTAAATAATTGGTTGATGACGCGAGAAATAAGTTTTTCATTTCCCGGAATAGCAGAAGCAGAAATTATCACTGTATCTCCCGGTACAATCTCTACTTTTTTATGCTCAGAAGAAGCCATTCTGGTAAGAGCTGACATAGGTTCCCCTTGGCTGCCTGTCGTTATAATGACAACTTTATCATGAGGCAATTTATTGGCTTCATCAATATCAATCAAAAGGCCATCAGGAACAATTAAATAGCCTAATTCCATCGCTACATTAACTACATTTAACATGCTTCTGCCTGAAATAGCAACCTTTCTTCCATACTTGTGCGCAGAATCTATAATTTGTTGAACTCTGTGGATGTTAGAAGCAAAAGTTGCCACTATGATTCGTTGTTCTGCTTTTCTAAATATACTGTCAAAAGTCTCTCCCACTGTCCTTTCTGACATGGTATAACCCGGTCTTTCAATATTGGTACTATCACATAGCATTACTAGTACACCTTTTTCCCCTAACTGGGCAAAGCGGTGTAAGTCTGGTATTTCTCCCCCTATAGGGGTAAAGTCTACTTTGAAATCCCCCGAGTGGAAAACCGTCCCAACAGGAGTATGAATAGCTAAAGCCGCAGAATCTGCAATGCTATGAGAGGTTCTTATAAACTCCACTTTAAACTGACCAATTTCGACAATCTCTCTTGGCTTCACCGTTATCAATTTACTATCTTTTAAAATACCATGCTCTTTTAACTTATATTCTACTAAACCTATAGTCAGACGAGTCCCATATACAGGAACATTAAGTTGCTTTAAGACATATGGTAAAGCTCCAATATGGTCTTCATGACCATGTGTTAAAACAATTGCCTTAACCTTTTCCCTATTTTTCAATAAATAAGTAATGTCGGGAATGACCAAATCTATTCCCAACATTTCATCATCTGGAAAAGCGAGACCGCAATCCACAACTATAATGTCGTTTCCGAATTCAAAAACAGTCATGTTTTTGCCGATCTCATTTAACCCGCCCAAAGGAATGATTTTAAGTTTTGCCTTGTGTGCCAAATACTTATCTCCTTTCATTAGATATTTTTAGCTTTAATTTTATTTTCCCCCAAAAACCCAAAAAAACTTACCCGTACCTTACACCAGTTAATATAAATTATACTTTATTTGAAAAAATACTTCAACCCTATTAATGTAAATTATTTCTTAAACAAAATCCAAAATCTCACTATAAGTTTAATTATACCTGCTCCTACATTTGCTACAATAACCAAAAAATTTCACATTATGATCTATTATTTCAAAATCTTTAGTCTCTTCTATTGCCTCTTCTAAATTCTCCAAAAGGTCTCCTTCCATTTCTATAACTGCTCCGCATTTTAAACAAATCAAATGATGATGCTGATGGTTTTCATTATGATATAGCTCGTATCTATTTCGACCATCGTCAAAATTTAATTTATAGACAATACCTAATTCCTCAAATAACTGAAGGGTCCTATAAACTGTAGCAAGCCCTATTTCAGGATATTTTAGCCTTACAAGGTCATATATTTCCTCAGAGGAAAGATGTTTATCCCTATTTTCCATAATGACGTCCAATATCACACGCCTTTGAGTTGTCAACTTATATCCCTTATCTTTTAATTTTTCTTTAAATTTTTCAATTTCATTCATCTAAATCACCGCCAAATAATATCAACTAATATTAGTTTATGATATTCATTTTCAATTGTCAAATATTTTTTTCGATTTTTTAGTAAATATCAAATTTTGGCTCTTTGTCAATAGTTGGGGTGGGTATTTTTTCTGAATGCCCACCTTTAAATTTTATCACATAATATGGTAATGATTGTTAGTTATTAGTTATAATAAGAGAGATAGTTAGAAGTATGAGTGGGT
>Ga0207430_10257_pt1 | contig 15925 bp, 18 predicted proteins | sample YelNatsi3bottle8_FD_187544 | JGI IMG/M metagenome (GOLD analysis project Ga0207430, IMG submission 187544) | Hot spring thermophilic microbial communities from Obsidian Pool, Yellowstone National Park, USA - site 3 bottle 8 (SPAdes) (version 2) | ecosystem: Environmental > Aquatic > Thermal...
GCACTTATTCTGATGCCTCCTTTTGTTAGATTGTTTTAACCACTTTCTATTATAGCAGGCATTCAGAATAAGTGCGCTACTTTTTTATGAGATGTTTTTTATCCACCCCAACATTTATTATAGAACCAAAAAAATTAATGATGTTCTAAGAGAAGGAAATTTGCATTTTGGTTATAGGGTGAGAGATGAAATAAGTTTTTATATTATATACAATGAGTTAAATGGTTTAATGGATTTTGATGAAGCGATGGATTTAGAAATATTGCAAAAGATTTTGCCCAGGATACACGGAAGCAGTATCAGTATAAAGAAAATACTTGTCGAATTATTTAAAATATGTTCTGGCAATTATGAAGCCAAGTATGAATATGAGGATATGGATGTTAGTGATAAGATGCTTAAAGATATGGATAATTGTGTATATCCAAGGTCAGCAGAAAAAATTATTTATATGGTAAGGAGATATGAAGAAGATGGATTTACGTCATACTGGCTCTGATGTTGACCTGCTTTATATATCTACTCCGAAATTTGATTTTTCAATAAAAGGCAATCCCTATCATCCTAATGTTGGAGCTTTAAATATCAATGAAAACGTAAGGGCAAAAATATATATCTCGTGTACAGAATATACTGCTAAAATTTATTCGCCAATAGAGGATAAGTTGGTGTCATATAGGGGGGATAGTTATCCTCTTTTTTATGAACAGCAAAATTATGAAATTGTGATTGAGAAAAAAACCGATGATGAGGTGTCATTTTGGCATGAGAATATAAATATTAGGAACAAAGTACGTTTTGTAGGTGCTTCCAAAAGAGTATTATCAGGTATTATTAATTTTAAAAATGATATTGGATATTCAGAGCTTATTATGCTAGTGAATAATCGAGAATATCTAAAGGTAACTATTGAGGTTTTTCCTTCTAAAATTGACTATCAAAAGGATTATTATGCTCTTTTACAAGATATTAACAATGAATTATACAACCTTATATTTGATTTTTATAAAAGGACATACTTTTATAGCATGACTAAAAACAAGGTAGGAAACAGCCTCACTGAATTTTTTGCGATTATAAATCAAGTGTTTGATAAGTTAAATAAATCGATCATGATTGTGCTAAATATGCCCCATCATGTATTAAAAAAAGATAGGGAAATACTCAAATATTATACTGCAAAAAGGGTTGACAGAGAGGGAATAAAATGGATTAACAAGCATCCTCAATATGTGAAGAACATTAATGGGGAAATAATAGTTGACAAAGTTTGCTCTGTAAAGAGTTCTATTACCTATGATACATATGAAAACAGATTGGTAAAATACATTATAAAATCTATAATAAAAAAGCTTAATTTAGTTAAGAAAAATTATGAAAAAGAATCAAGTATTGTTGATGAAAATATTAAAAAAAGCATTGAAGCGATGATATATAAGCTTGGAAGGCATTTAAATTACAGTTTTTTGAAAGATGTTGGAGATATATATACTATGAATTCACTTTCCCTTGTGCTTAATATGGCACCAGGATACAAGGATGTTTATAAATATTATATTATGCTTTTAAAGGGACTTATGATAAGGGAATACATTTTTAAAATATCTATGAAAGATTTGGCTATATTATATGAATATTGGTGTTTTATCAAACTTAATTCAATATTGAGAGAAAAATATAATCTTGTAAAGCAAGGTATTATTAAATTTAATAATCGGGGACTTACTGTTACTTTGACAAAAGGCGAGGAGACTCGTGTTGAATATCAAAATCCAAAAAATGGGGAGATATATTCCCTAGTGTACAATAAGAAATTTAAATATGATAATATCCCAACTACACCTCAAATGCCTGATAGTATATTATCGTTGAGTAAAGTTGGATCAAATACTATATTTAAATATGTACTTGATGCAAAATACAAAATAAATCCTGCAGTTGTTGATACAGATTATTATAATAAATATCGTTCTCCAGGTCCGGAAGAAGAGGATATAAACACTATGCATAGATACCGTGATGCCATTGTGTATGAAAATAAAAATAATAAAAATTTTGAGAGAATGGTTTTCGGGGCTTTTATATTGTTTCCATATTCTGACGAAGAAAAATATAAAGAACATCATTTTTATAAAAGTATTGAAAAAGTTAATGTGGGAGGACTGCCATTTTTACCTGGTTCTACTAAGCTTGTTGAGAAACTCATAGATGACCTTATAAATAATTCTTTTGAATCAGCTTTTGAAGATTCAGTTTTTCAAGGTGGTACATATGAATACCTTGATCAAGTAAAGTTTGATGATAAAGAAGTACTTGTTGCTCCGTTGTCAAGTAAAGAACAGCTTGAGATAAATCTCAAATATAATTTTTATCATATACCTTATAAAAATATTAAGTCTAGCGGTATCAAGTTTAAATATGTTGCGATATACCAGTCAATCAAAAAATTTGATAAAGAAGCCGGGATACACTATTATGGTAGGATAAAAGGTTTTGAAATAGTAAAAAGGAAAGATATAAAAGAAATACCAAAGGATTCTGATGAGTTATATGTAAAATTTGAAATAGAAGAATGGAAAAAGCTTGAAAGACCTATTACTTGTGGTTCTTTTGGAGTTACGAATCGTATATATACTAATTTGTTTCTTCTTAAGAATGCAAAAAATGTATCAGAACTTTGTATAAAAACAAAAGAAGACTATAGACTTTATTTGGAACTTAAGAGGTTGTATGAGCATCAAGAAGAATTTTTAAAAGTCAATATTAATAGTAAAATGATTGACGAAAATACAAAAATAACAGGCTTTAAAATAGGGAATTTAACGATATTTATAAATGAGGGTTATTATTATATTTATAAAGATGATATTTTACGAGATAAAATACCTATAGAAGAATTTTCAAAAAGACCTAATGCAATTATAAAGAGGATAAGAAATAAGATGTAGTATATTTAAAAAAGAATTAAGTATCTTATCACCATTATAGGAAGTGAAATTATGTTAGACATAAAGATTGAGAAAATAATACGTTCAAAAAGAAAGACAATAGCATTGCAGATTACAGATAATGCTACTCTTATAGTGAAAGCACCTTTTGGCATAGATGAAAAGACAATTTTTGATGTGATACAAAAGCATTCAAAGTGGATTGAGAAGAAAAAGAAAGAGATAGAGGCAAGGGATCCTAAATCTTTGAAAAAGGAATTTGTTAATGGGGAAGGTTTTTTATATCTTGGAAAGTATTATAAACTGCACATAGTAGATAATCAGCAGTTTCCTCTTAAGTTTGAAGATGGTTTTTACCTTTCAAAGAATGCTTTAGATAAAGCAAAAGAGGTTTTTATTGATTGGTATAAAAAAGAAGCTTTTAAGAAGATATCTGAAAGAGTCAAGTGGTATGCACAAAAGAGTAATTTAAAATACAATAAGATAAATATTACGTCTGCACAAAAAAGGTGGGGTTCTTGTTCTTCAAATGGAAACTTAAATTTTTCATGGAGACTTATAATGGCTCCTATTTCTGTAATAGACTATGTTGTTGTGCATGAGCTTGCACACTTGGAAGAAAGAAATCATGGAAAGAATTTCTGGATAAAAGTAAAGATGTTAATGCCAGATTATAAAAAGCAGGAAGATTGGCTTAAGAAGAATGGTTATTTGTTGAATTTGTAAGTGAAAATTAATTGTATATATTTTAAAGGCAGGAAGTGAAAAATATGGCAAAATTTTACCAACCCATTCTTGAGACTCCAAGGCTTATATTAAAGAAAATAAGTTTAGAAGATGCGGAAGACATGTTTGAATACGCAAGGGATCCAGAAGTTACAAAATATGTATCATGGGAATATCATAAAAGTATTGAGGATTCTGTAAAGTTTATTAATCTTTTGTTGTCAAAATATGCAAATAGTGAGCCTTCAGACTGGGGATTATATTTAAAAGAAAATGGCAAATTAATTGGAACATGTGGATATGTATTTATTGATGAAAAGAATATGACAGGAGAAATAGGGTATGTGCTTGGCAAAAAATACTGGAATAAAGGATTTATGACAGAGGCAGTTAAAAAAGTAATAGAGTTTGGTTTTGAAAAGTTGAATCTTAATAGAATACAGGCAAGGTGCAAGGTGGAAAATATACCTTCTGAGAGAGTAATGCAAAAAGTTGGTATGAAGTTTGAAGGGATATTGAGAGAAACAGTTTTTATAAAAGGGAGATTTTGGGATATGAAGATGTATTCTATTTTGAAAAGAGAGTATGAATTAAATAATTAGATTATAGACTAGAAAATTAATCAGTTTTTTTAGCCATCTAAGGCAATAAGCGCCTTATATTGGATGGCTTGTTTTGCATAAAATTTAGAATATTCTTTGTGTCTAAAGGAAATATTTAATTTTAATTATTCATTACAGACATAGATTAATATTTTGCAGAAGGTTTAATTATAAATTAAGCTATAGTTTAATTTGTAATTTTCCTGTATAATATATTCGTACAGCAATATGGTTACAAAAACAAATGAATACATAGGAGGAATTGGCATTGGCGATAGTTATTGTAGCTTTTGTGGTTTTCCTTGACCAAGTGACAAAATATCTCGCAGTGAAATATCTTATGCCTATAGGGAGTTATCCTGTTATAAAGAATTTTTTTCATCTTACTTATGTAGAAAATAAAGGTGCGGCATTTGGTATGCTTCAGAATAAGACTCTTTTTTTTATAGTTATAACAGTAATTGTAGGGGCTGTGCTAATTTATTCTATGATTAAACTGCCAGGGAATAGTGTGTATAATTATACACTTGCTATGATTTTAGGTGGTGCTATTGGAAATCTCATTGACAGAGTGAGATTAGGGTATGTTGTAGATTTTATTAATTTTAAATTTTTCCCTGCGGTTTTTAATGTTGCAGATTCTTTTATTGTTATAGGTGCAATTATATTAGGATATTTGATGATTTTTAAAGGTAAGGCGTGATAAGATGAACATAGTAGATAAGATAGTTTTGCAAGGAGAAAAAGAGGATGAGGGAAAGAGAATAGACGTTTTTCTTGCGGCAGAGTTAGATTACACAAGGTCTTATATTAAAAAATTGATTGTGGATGGGCTTGTTTTTGTAAATGGTAAAACGGTAAAGCCCAGTTATAAGGTAAAAGAGAATGATGAGGTTGTTGTAAATATCCCAGAGGCGGAGAAAATTGATGTACTGCCAGAAAATATACCTTTGGATATTCTTTATGAAGACGATGATATAATTGTGATAAATAAGCCACAGGGAATGGTAGTGCATCCGGCGCCGGGTAATTACAGCGGTACACTTGTTAATGCACTTCTTTACCACTGTAAAAATTTATCGGGAATTAACGGCATTTTAAGGCCGGGTATAGTTCACAGGCTTGATAAAGATACTTCTGGTGTGATGGTTGTTGCCAAAAATGATAAAGCTCACATAAGCCTTTCTAATCAAATAAAAGAGAGAAGTGTTTTTAAAAAATATGTTGCTATTGTAGAAGGAGTTATAAAACATGAAGAGGGGAAAATTGAGGCCCTTATAGGAAGGCACCCTGTTGACAGAAAAAAGATGGCTGTAATAGAGGATGGAAGATATGCTCTTACATTGTACAAAGTTTTGGAGCGTTTTAAAGAAAATACGTTGATAGAGGCGGTTATAAAGACAGGTAGGACTCATCAGATAAGAGTGCATATGGCTTATATTGGTCATCCTGTTGTAGGGGACCCAGTATATGGTTTTAAAAAGCAAAAGTTTAAGTTGGAAGGGCAGGCATTACATTCACGTGTTTTAGGATTTATGCATCCTACAAAAGGAGTTTACATGGAGTTTGAAGCTCCTCTTCCTGAGTATTTTGTAAGGTTGATTGAGATTTTAAGAAATAGATAAAGATAGGATTAAGTGCGAATCCTATCTTTATTTACAAGGTATATTTCGTCTCTTTCAGGGGGAATTATCTCTTCTTTTCCTTTTGATGTTATTAAATATTTCCCTTCTTTTATAATTTTACCTATTATTGTAGCTTGTATTCCTTTTTCAGATAGAGATTTGATTATTTTATCTCCATCACTGGCAGTAATTATCATTGAACCGCTGGATATGAGCTTTAAAGGGTTTATGCCAAAAAAACGGCAAATTTCTTTTGTTTCATGGCGTACTGGCAATTTTTCCTCATATATTTCAATGCCAAGGCCAGAGGCTTCTGCAATTTCATAGGCTGCTCCCAATATTCCGCCTTCTGTTATGTCATGCATTGCATTTGCACCATTTTGTGCTGCAGTAAGTCCTTCTTCTATGACACTTATTTCGTTTATAAAACTTTGTGCTTTTAAGATAAAATCTTTATCGTAGCCCTTTAGCAGCAAATCTTCATAGTCAGTTGCTAAAATTGCTGTGCCTTCAAGGCCTAAAGCTTTTGTAACTATGACATCATCGTCTATTTTTGCGCCTTTTGTGGTTATGTACTCACCTTTTTTAGCCATGCCAATTGCTGTTGTGCTTATAATAGGCTTGTTTACTGTAGAGGTTATTTCTGTGTGGCCTCCTAAAACTTCTATGTTGAGCTTTTTTGCTGCTTTATCTATTTCTTCCATTAAATTATGGAGTACAGATTCATCACTGCATTCGGGCAGTAGTATAGTTGATAATATTCCAATTGGCTTTGCGCCACAAGAAGCTAAATCATTACAGGATATTATGACAGATAAAAAGCCGCTTAATTTCTCTGATGCTGTTATGGGGTCTGTTGAAAGGACCGCCACGTATTCGCCGAAATCGATTATGCTACTGTCTTCTCCAAGCTGAGAGTGGACTAAAACTTCTTTTCTTTTAGCGCCAAGATAAGGGAAAACACTTCTTTTTAGTATTTCTACAGGTACTTTTCCTACTTCCATTTTGTCACATCCTTCTTTTAATATTGGTGTCAATACTAACATCTTAGCACAATTTTTATTTTTTTTAAATATTCCCTATAGACAAGTTGAAAAGAATGTGATAATATATAGAAAACGAAGTCCTTTAAGCAGTCCTGTGAGGCTGGCAAGGTTACCATAATGTAGCATAAAAAACTTCTTGTCAGTGCAAGAAGTTTTTTTGTGGAGGTTGTGAAGTTGAAGATAAAAGCAGAGATAATGGATGAAAAAGCCATAGACAGAGCCTTGATAAGAATAGCCCATGAGATTGTGGAAAGGAATAAAGGCATTGAAGATGTGGTTTTGGTAGGCATTAAGACAAGAGGAGTGCCTTTAGCAGAAAGAATAGCGAAGTATATATCGCGAATTGAAGGGAAAAAGCCTCCAGTAGGGTCATTGGATATCACCCTATACCGTGATGACCTTACCACAGACCTTGAACAGCCTGTAGTCAAGAAAAAAGATATAGGTGTGGATGTGGTAGGTAAAATAGTGGTGTTAGTGGACGACGTGATATACACAGGAAGGACTATAAGGGCTGCTATGGATGCAATTATCGATTTAGGGAGGCCTAAGGCAATACAGCTGGCAGAATTAATAGACAGAGGGCACAGGGAATTGCCGATAAAGCCAGATTATGTAGGTAAAAATGTTCCAACATCAAAAAATGAAATAGTAAATGTGATGTTGGAGGAAGTAGACAAAGTCAACAGAGTGGTAATAACTGAAAAGTAGCACCTTTAATTTAGCCCAGCGAGGCTAAAAAGGGAGAATGATAGATATTCTCCCGGAGTATTAAACTCTAAAAAGGGAGGATTTTTTATGCCAAAATTTGAAACCCTAATTTTAACAGAAAAGAATATTTTATACAAAAAGAGTAGTACCATTTCACATTGTTGTGATGTGGTTACTACTCTTTTTTTAAAAGGAGGAAGGTAATGTGAATAGAAAAGATCTGTTAGGTATTAAGGATTTATCGAAAGAAGAAATACTGGAAGTTTTAGACACTGCAAAGGAGATGAAAAAAATTCTAAATGGAGAAAAATATTCACAGATACTAAAGGGAAAGACAGTTGTGACGATTTTTTTCGAACCTAGCACGAGGACAAGACTATCTTTTGAGATGGCAGCAAAGTATTTAGGCGCTCATTACGGCAATATAGAAGTGGCAACCAGCAGTGTTGCTAAAGGGGAGTCTTTAATAGACACCATAAGGACTGTTGAGATGATGAAGGCGGATGTGATAATAACAAGGCACAACATGAGTGGAGCGCCGCATCTTATGGCAAAATACACAGATGCCTCTATCATAAACGCAGGAGATGGTATAAATGAACATCCCACCCAAGCCTTGTTGGACATGATGACAATCAGAGAAAAGAAAAAAAGCTTTGAAGGATTAAAAGTGGCGATAATAGGAGACATTATGCACAGTAGAGTTGCACGGTCAAATATATGGGGACTTAAAAAGATGGGGGCGGAAGTGAGAGTTGCAGGCCCTTCCACCTTGATGCCACCCCAAATAGAAAAGATGGGAGTTAAAGCTTACTACAATGTAGAAGAAGCTATAAAGGATGCGGATGTAGTGATGGGACTAAGAATTCAATTGGAAAGGCAAAAAAGTGGACTATTCCCATCAATTGACGAATACAGAGAATATTTTGGGATAAATAAAGAGAGAATGAAACTTGCAAAAGCTGATGCGATATTGATGCATCCAGGACCTATAAACAGAAATGTTGAAGTTACTTCAGAAGCAGCAAATGCTGAGTATTCTGTCATAGAAGAACAGGTAACGAATGGTGTCGCTGTCAGGATGGCACTTTTAAAAATACTTTGTGAAAGGAGAAATTAAAATGAGGATGATTATAAAAAACGGTACTGTAATAGATGGGTTTGGAAGTGAAGTTAAAGCGGATATATTAATAAACTATGGAATAATAAAGGCGATAGATAAAAATATAGAAATTTCTGACGCAGTAGTAATTGATGCGACAGGTAAATATGTACTCCCAGGTTTTGTGGATATACACACCCATTTAAGGCAGCCGGGATTTGAAGAGAAAGAGACTATTAAAACAGGGACAGAGGCTGCAGCAGCAGGAGGTTACACTACTGTTGCCTGCATGCCAAATACAAATCCTCCTATAGACAATGAAATAGTAGTAGAATATGTAAAAAGCATTGCGCAAAGAGAAGGAGTTGTAAAAGTACTGCCTATAGGAGCTATGACAAAGGGAATGAAAGGTGAAGAGATAACCGAGATGGCAAAACTTAAAAAAGCAGGGGCTGTTGCCTTATCTGATGACGGTTTTCCAATAATGAGTGCAGGGCTTATGAAGAGGATAATGACATATGGAAAAATGTATGACTTACTCATGATAACTCACTGTGAAGACAAAACATTAAGTGGCGAAGGTGTAATGAATAGCGGAGTAATTTCCACAATGATAGGATTAAAAGGCATACCAAGAGAAGCAGAAGAAGTCATGCTTGCAAGAAATATTATACTTGCAAAGTCAATTGGTGTAAGGCTTCACATCGCACATATCTCAACAAAGGGAAGTGTCGAACTTATAAGAGAAGCGAAAGAAAAGGGAGTGAAAATAACTGCTGAAGTGACTCCTCACAATCTTACCTTGACAGATGAAGCAGTCTACAATTACGATACAAACACAAAAGCTTATCCACCCTTAAGGACAAGAGAGGATATAGAAGCATTAATAGAAGGATTGAAAGATGGCACAATAGATGCAATTTCGACAGACCATGCCCCTCACACTAAGGATGACAAAAAAGTACCTTACGACATGGCTGCTTTTGGAATATCAGGCTTAGAAACAGCCTTTTCGGTAATAAATACTTTCCTTGTACAAAAAGGTAAAATAAACATGAAAGATTTGGTCAAATACATGAGCATAAATCCTGCAAATATACTGGGTATATCCAGTGGAATAAAGGTTGGCAAGACAGCGGATATTGTAATTGTAGACCCTTATGAAGAGTATGTAGTTGACAAAGATAAATTTAAATCAAAAGGGAAAAACACACCTTTCCATGGTATGAAGCTAAAAGGAGTTGTGGAATACACAATAGTTGAAGGTCAAATAAAATATGCAAGGGATAGAAAAATTGAAAAAATTGAGGTATAATTAATAAAGGAATATTTATGCGATAAAATGAATAAATTTTCAATAAGAGGATGGTGTAGATGTTTATTGATAAATTAATTGAGAGTATAAAAGCTAAGAAAAGCCCTGTTGTAGTGGGGCTTGACCCCAGAATTGAAAAAACTCCACAATTTATAAAAGACGTTGCTTTTAAGAGAAAAGGAGAAAATATTGAAGGCATATCTGAAGCTTTATACCTTTTTAACAAAGGTATAATAGATGCAGTCTACGATGTTGTGCCTGCGGTCAAAATCCAAGTTGCTTTTTATGAAGCTTATGGGATAGAAGGATTTAAAGCTTTTTTCAAAACTGCTGAATACGCTAAAAATTTAGGGCTTATGGTAATAGCGGATGTTAAAAGAGGAGATATACAAGAGGTGGCAAAAATGTATTCAAAAGCATATATGCAAAACCAGTTGTTTGATGCGATTACTGTAAATCCTTACATGGGTGAAGATACTATAATCCCTTACGTAGAAGATGCGATCAAATACAATAAGGGTATATTTGCACTTGTCAAAACTTCAAATAAAGGTTCTAAAGATATACAGGATATAAAAACTGCAACAGGAGAATACGTCTATCAACGAGTTGCTAAAATAATAAATAAAATTTCAAAGTCAGCAGTTGGGAAATATGGCTATAGTTCTATAGGTGCAGTAGTAGGTGCAACTTATCCAGAGGAGGCAAAAGTGCTAAGAAAGGAAATGCCAAATTGTTTCTTTCTAGTGCCAGGCTATGGGGCACAAGGGGGGACTGTTGAAGATATAATGGATTGTTTTGATGAGAATGGACTTGGCGCGATAATAAATTCTTCCCGGAGCGTTATCTATGCATATCAAAGTCCTTACTGGAAAGATGTATATTCTGAATATGAGTATGCACAAGCGGCGAGAGCAGAAGTAATTCTTATGACAGGTATGATTAACAATGGGCTTGTTAAAAGAAAATACATCGCTTGTTGAGGTGAAAGATGAAGACCAAGATATTGTCTAATGAAAAGATAGCCAGTGGCATTTATAAATTGGTATATGAGTGGAAGGGGGGAATACCTTCTCCAGGCCAATTTGTAATGGTAGACTGCAAAGGCAAGACTTTTCTAAAAAGGCCTATAAGCGTATGCTCTGTTGATGACAAATCAATGACAATTGTATATCAGGTTAAAGGGGAAGGTACTAAAAATTTATCCGAAATGAAAAAAGGAGATACAATTGAAGTAACAGGTCCTCACGGACATGGTTTTGAACTATATGAGGACAAAAATGTGTTAATAGTAGGAGGGGGAATAGGCATTCCTCCCCTTCTATACCTTGCTAAAAAAATCAAAGCAAAAAATTTGTATATTGCGTTGGGATTTAAAAGTGAAATTTTTCTTGTGGAGGAGTTTAAAAATTTAGGAGAAGTTATTGTCACGACAGAGGACGGAAGTTTTGGGAAAAAAGGAATGGTGACACAAGGAATTGAAGATATAATTGATAAGATTGACATAATATATGGCTGTGGACCAAAACCTATGCTAAAGATATTACAAGATATTTCTCTTAAAAATAACATTCCTTGTCAAATATCTGTAGAAGAAAGGATGGCTTGTGGCATAGGAGCTTGTCTTGTATGCGCTTGCAAAGTGAAAAAAGATGGTGGTTTTGAGTACAAAAGAGTGTGCAAAGATGGTCCCGTCTTTTGGGCAGAGGAGGTGGAGTTTTGAATTTACAAGTTGAAGTTGGGGGACTTAAGTTAAAAAATCCGGTGATGACAGCTTCAGGTACTTTTGGGTTTGGAAGAGAGTACGGAGAATATATTGATTTAAATAAATTAGGAGCGATAGTTGTAAAAGGACTTACAATAAAACCTAAAGAAGGTAATCCACCTCCACGAGTTTATGAAACTCCTTGTGGAATGCTAAACAGTGTAGGGCTTCAAAATCCGGGTGTAGATGCTTTCATTGAGAAAGAGCTGCCTTTTTTAAGAGATTATGATGTTGCTGTAATAGCGAATATTGCAGGAGAAACCATTGAGGAATTTGCTTACATGGCAAAGAAGCTTGATATAGATGGTGTTGATGGAATTGAAATAAATGTCTCCTGTCCAAATGTGAAAAAAGGTGGTATGGCTTTTGGAATAAATCCTGAGGATATATTTAATATAACAAAAGAAGTAAAAAAAGTTACACAAAAAACTGTTATTGTAAAATTAACACCAAATGTGACGGATATTGGGGTTTGTGCTAAAGCAGCAGAAGATGGAGGAGCAGATGCTGTATCTTTAATTAATACAATTGCAGGAATGGCTATAAATATTGATACAAGAACCCCTGTTTTTAAGAACGTGATTGCGGGTTTGTCTGGACCTGCTATAAAGCCTATTGCCCTTAGGATGGTGTATGAGGCAGCGAGAGCCGTGAAAATTCCTGTTATAGGTATGGGCGGTATAAGTTCATTTAAAGATGCATTAGAGTTTATGATTGCGGGGGCGAAGGCAGTGGCAATTGGCACTTGTAATTTTGTAAATCCTTATTGTACAGTAGAGGTTATTGAGGGAATAAAACAGTACATGGTTTTAAACAATATAGAGGACATAAATGAGATTATAGGTTCTTTAAAGGTTGATTAAAGGGGATGAGAAAATGGAAAAAGAAGAAGTCTTAGAGATTTTTAGAAAGCTAGGAGTAATTAACAAAGGACATTTTTTATTGACATCTGGAAAACACAGCAATACCTATTTGCAGTGTGCGAAAATATTTCAATATCCTAAATACAGCGAAATTTTTAGTAAAGAATTGGCATTAAAATTTAAAGGCCACGAAATAGATGTTGTAATAGGGCCTGCAATTGGAGGAATTATATTGGCCTATGAAGTTGCTCGTCAAGTTGGAGCAAAAGCTCTTTTTGCAGAAAGAGAAGAAGGAGTGATGAAGCTAAGAAGAGGGTTTGAAATCAAAGAAGGAGAAAATGTGCTTGTAGTAGAAGATGTAGTGACAACAGGTGGCTCCGTAAAAGAAGTTATAGAGTTAGTCAATTCTTTAAAAGGCAATGTTATAGGAGTTGGAAGCATAGTTGATAGAAGTGACGGGAAGGTAAATTTTAAAGTTCCTTTTAAGTCTGTGGTAAGCTTGTATGTTGAAGCATTTGAAAGAGAGGAATGTCCCCTTTGCAAAGAAGGCATTCCTCTTGTAAAGCCGGGAAGCAGGAAATTTTAAGGTATAAGCATATTTATAACTCTCATTGTTTCAGGTCCTACAATTCCGTCAACTTTAAGGCCATTGTCCCTTTGAAATCTCATAACAGCGTTTTTGGTTCTTGGCCCAAAAATGCCGTCTATTGGACCAGGGTCATAGCCTAAACTTTGAAGAATCATTTGAAGCTGAAGGACATCGTACCCGACGGTACCCTCATATAGAAGCCTGGAGCCTAATTGTTGCCTCTCCATTTTTTCACCTCATTTATACACTTTCACTATTACACAATATGATAAAAATAGGGAAAGTGTTCTTTTTTATAAGACTTGTAGAATTAGGCACTTTAAGTATTGAGTTTCTTCAGAGGCTAATAATATTGGATGGTCTTTTGATTGAGTACGTTGTTCTACAAGTCTTACATTTCTTTTGGCATCATTGGCTGCCTCTTTAATGACATCTAAAAACATATCAGGTTTTATGTGCTGTGAACAAGAACAGGTGATGAGAAAGCCTCCTTCTCTTAGAATTTTTAATGCTCTTAAATTTATTTCCTTGTATCCCCTTAATGCGTCTTTTACAGTTTCTTTGCTTTTTGTAAAGGCAGGGGGATCTAGTATTATAGTATCAAACTTTCTGCTTTCTTTGTCATATCTTCTTAATAGGTCAAAGGCGTTGTCACATACAAAGTCACATCTTTCTTGATAACCATTTAGTTCTACATTCTTTTTTGCCATTTCAATGGCTTCCTCAGAGATGTCGACTGTCTCAACTCTTTTTGCTCCATAGTGGAGGGCATGTACTGTAAATGAACCAGTATGGCTGAAACAATCGAGAACTTCTGCCTCTTTAACGTAATTTTGAATTGCTCTTCTGTTTTCTTTTTGATCTAAAAAATACCCAGTCTTTTGGCCATTTTCAATGTCTACCCAAAATTTTATTCCATTTTCTTCAAATTGTTGCATTGTGTCAAACTTGCCGTACAAATATCCTTTTTGCTGTGGAAGCCCTTCTAATTCTCTTACATTTACATCATTTCTTTCATAAATGCCTTTGGGATTTAATATTTCAACAAGGAGCTTTACTATTGTATTTTTATATTTGTCTATACCTAATGCAAGAGTTTGCAAAACAAGATAGTCACCGAATTTGTCTACTATTAAAGCGGGTAAAAAATCTGCTTCTGCAAATACAACTCTGCAGGAGTTTAAATTGTCCATAACTTTTTTTCTGTATTCCCATGCTCTTTTAATTCTTCTTCGAAAAAACTCTTCATCTATTTCTTCATTAATATCTCTGGTCAATAATCTGACAGTTATCATGGATTTTAGATTTATGTATCCTTTTCCTATGAATTCTTTTTTGTGATTTAAAACATTTACAATTCCACCTGGAGTGTAATCTCCTTCAATTCTATCTATTTCAGTTTTGTATATCCAAGGGTGACCATTTAAAATCCTTTTAATATTTGTGTTTCTTAATATAACGTCTGCCATAACATCTCTCCTCATAACTTCTAATAACTTTTTTATATCATAATTAGTCAAAATATTCAATTGTATTGACATATTCCTGTGAATAGTATTAATATTGAAGGGGTGATAGTATGCAAAAAATACTTGGAAGAATAAGAAGAGCAGTTCAAGATTTTAATATGATACAAGAGGGAGATATAATAGCTGTTGGTGTTTCAGGAGGAAAGGACAGTATAACCCTTTTATATGGATTACATCTCCTTAAAAATTTTTATCCGGTGAAATTTGATGTAATGGGATTGATGCTGACGTTAGGTTATGATAATTTTGACCCAACGCCTGTAGAAAATTTTTGCCGAGAAAAAGGGATACCTTTTTTTATTAAAGAAACAGATATAAAAAAGATAGTATTTGATTACAGGAAAGAAGAAAATCCCTGCTCTTTGTGTGCAAATTTAAGAAGAGGAGCCCTAAATAATTTTGCTAAAGAAAAAGGATGCAATAAAGTAGCTTTGGCTCATCACTATGATGATTTAATAGATACTTTTATAATGAATTTATTTTACAATGGTAGACTTCACACTTTTGAGCCAGTTTCTTTTTTAGACAGGTCAAAAATTACTGTAATAAGACCTATGATATATGTTAAGGAAAAAGACATAAGAAGTGAGGTGAAAAAGAGTAATTTGCCTGTTGTAAAGAACCCTTGTCCTGTTGAAGGCCACACAAAAAGACATTATATAAGGAATTTGATAATAGATTTAAAGAAAGAAATACCTGAGATAGACAAAAGAATTTTTACAGCGATAAAAAAAGACGTTTTTCACTTTGAAGGATAACTGCAAAGAAGAATAAAAGTCAGCAAAAAAGAGTATAAAGAAAAAAACATGAACATTTCCCGTTATTTTTCGACATAATGGAGTTTTATAGGGATTGAACAATTCTTTTAAAAATGATATATTAATAAACGTCGCTGTTGAGGCGACGAGACAGCAAGATAAGGTATTGACAAAGGTAATAGAATTTGATAATATAGAGAAGCTGCGGTGAAGCAGTGAGAGGGACCTTGAAAAATGAACAGTGAGGCGGAAAAGGTGTAGTGAAAGAGTAAGGAAATGAAGCTGAGAGTTTGATCCTGGCTCAGGACGAACGCTGGCGGCGTGCCTAACACATGCAAGTCGAGCG
>Ga0207430_10259_pt1 | contig 15727 bp, 20 predicted proteins | sample YelNatsi3bottle8_FD_187544 | JGI IMG/M metagenome (GOLD analysis project Ga0207430, IMG submission 187544) | Hot spring thermophilic microbial communities from Obsidian Pool, Yellowstone National Park, USA - site 3 bottle 8 (SPAdes) (version 2) | ecosystem: Environmental > Aquatic > Thermal...
AAATTTTCTATTTCATCCCATACAAATAATGTTTGTTGTGGTATAATAGACATAGGTGAAACTCCTTTCTTTGGTGTGTTTTGGTTGTTTTTTTTTTGTACAATTTTAATATACACCATAAAAGAAAGGGTTTCACCTGTTTTTTTGTGTTATGGGTGTAATTTTTGATATTTCATATATTTATTATTATGGAAACCTCGATTTTCCGCTTTTTCAATGGGAGAAATTGTTTTTTTGAATGCCTAAAATCGCTATTTCATCTGCTTTTCTGATCATCGCAAATTACTCATTTAATTCTCCTCATCAACCCATACGTTTGTCGGCTCTTCGCCGGAGTTTTTCTGCTTATTGGCCTGTTGTTTCTGTTGTTGTTTCTGGACCTGTGCTATTATTCGTTTCCGTATTATTTGTGTTGTTTGTTTCCGGATTAGTTGTGCTGTTCTCTGTCGTCTGGTTTTCTGTTTGTGTTTGGTTTTCTGCCTGACTGCTTGTGCTTTCGTTGTTTAAGCTCTCCTGCTGTTCATACGTACTGTTGTTGTTTTCTATAACTGTGCTTTCATTGTTTGTAGTCTCCTGTTGCTCATTTTCTGCAGCATTGTTGTCTCCTATATCGACATCTCCTGTCTTTTCGTCGTAGTGCACTTTCTTGCCCAAAACTTCGCTTAAAAATCTCAACGGCACAAGCGTCCTGTTGTTTATTACCATTGCAGGCACATCTATACTTACTTCTTTGCCATTTACATATACCTTGTTATTCGTCAAATCTATTTTAACTTCTTTGTCACCTTTCTTTATAATGACCGTGTTTGTGTCTTTGTCATAGCTTACATCTGCTTTAAATCCATTCATTACAGCCCTAAGTGGGATCAATACTCGTCCGTTCTTTATAACAGGTGGCACGTCAAACTTCAGCTGTTTCCCGTTTACCCTCACTGCACCTTTCATCTCTTTAATCTGTTCTTTTAGCATCTTTACCTGCTTTTCAAGATTTCTTACCTGCATTTTTAAGTTTTCTATGTTCGCTCTATTTGCAGCACTCGTTTGATTCATTCCTTCCCTTGTTTTTTGCGTGATTTGCTGCCTTTCCTTTATTGTCTTATTTTCTCCTTTATTCGCTTGCACCGTTTTTGCTTCTGTTCTTATTCTCTCCTTTATAGGTTTGTCTTTTATTTTGTTTGGCTGAGCCGCTAATGCAACAGTCGTCGCTATTAGTGTAAAAATCAAGGCCACAGCCATTACTTTTAAAATTTTTTTTGTTAACATTTTTCATCCCCTCCTTGTAAAGTTTTCTATATATTATATACGACAAGTTTTTTCATTTTTTTAGGGGATTTTTATAAAATCTATTTAATTTTTTTCGATGGAATTTAAAAAGAGGATGAAAATTTTTTCATCCTCTTTTCGATAAAAATTTTAATATCCTCAATCCTAATTACTTTATTTCTACTGTCGCGCCAACTTCTGCCAGCTTTGCTTTTATCTGTTCTGCTTCTTCCTTGCTGACTTTTTCTTTTATCGGTTTTGGAGCTCCATCTACAAGGTCTTTTGCTTCTTTTAATCCAAGACCTGTGAGTTCTCTTACTACCTTGATAACCTTAATCTTTTCTGCTCCAGGATTTGCTAAGATTACATCAAATTCGGTCTGCTCGGGAGCAGCTTCTGCTGCTTGAGCGCCAGCTGCCGGTGCAGCAGCTACTGCTACAGGTGCAGCAGCAGTAACACCAAATTTTTCTTGAAGTGCCTTTACAAGTTCTGCAAGCTCAATAACAGTCATATTCTCAATAGCTGAAATGATTTCCTCTTTTGTCATCTTAAATACTCCTCCTTATTTTTATTTGTGATTTTTGATTATTAATTTTTTTAATAATTTTTTATTTAGGGTAAATTATGAGGCTTTCTTTTCTTGAATAGCCTGTAGTGTATAAACAAGGTCTCTGAGAGGCGCTTGTAACACCCATACAATACCAAAAAGCGGAGATTGAATTGCTCCCACAGCCTTTGCAAGGAGTTCTTCTCGAGGAGGCATTTTGGCAAGTTTTTCTACAACATCCTTGCCGCCGGCTTTTCCTTCTACTACTGCAGCTTTTAATTCAAGGTTTTTATGGTCCTTCGCAAATTCTGTAAGGATTTTTGCTGCCGTAACAGGGTCTTTATAGCTAAAAGCAATTGCCGTTGGGCCTTGCAAATATTCATCGATATTAAAAGGCATGTCCTTTGTAGCAATTTTTGCGAGGGTATTTTTTACAACCTTAAATTCAATACCCTGTTCTCTAAGTCTTTTTCTTAGTTCGGTGACTTCAGCCACATTCAGACCTTTATAGTCAGCTAAAATGGCTGATTTTGCTTCTGTAAACTTCTTTTTTAGCTCCTCTACCTCTTGAACCTTTTGCTCCTTTGTCAGCACCTTTTCACCTCCCCGTCGTGGTTTATTAATTTTTATTATAACTTAAAAAGGTCTTTCTGCAGACGTACAGAAAGACCTTTTTGTACACGAAAGTATACAAAAGAACTTTTTTTACGCCTCGGTAGGATATTAAGCCTTTCGGCACCTACTGTCTGCAGCGAAATTTTATATTATTGAATTTTTATTTTTTCAAACCTATTTTTCAACAACCTTCAAAGGATTTATTTTAATTCCGGGGCCCATTGTGCTAGAAACTACTACACTTTTTATATACTGTCCCTTTGCGGCTGCCGGCTTTGCTTTTATAATAGATTCCATTAGAGCCCTGAAATTCTCCAATAATTTTTCAGCCCCGAAAGATTTTTTACCTATAGGCGCATGGATAATACCTGTCTTATCAACACGGTATTCTATCTTACCCGCTTTAATCTCTTTTACAGCTTTTGCTACATCAAAGGTTACAGTACCTGCTTTAGGGTTGGGCATAAGTCCTCTTGGACCTAAAATCTTACCCAGCTTACCTACTGCTCCCATCATGTCCGGAGTAGCAACTGCAACATCAAAATCTAAAAAACCACCTTCAATTTTTGCTATTAAATCCTCTGCTCCTACAATATCTGCTCCAGCTTCTTCAGCTTCTTTTGCCTTTTCTCCTTTTGCAAAAACCAAAACCCTTTTTGTTTTGCCAGTGCCATGGGGCAATACTACAGTGCTCCTAACCTGTTGATCAGCATGTCTTGGGTCAACGCCAAGCCTTACAGCAACTTCTATGGTTTCGTCAAATTTCTTATTTGCCGTTTGTAAAACCAGCTCCATAGCTTCTTTGGGGTCGTAAAGTTTTGTTCTATCGACAAGTTTTAAAGCTTCTTGATAAGCTTTACTTCTTTTTGCCAATTTCTTTCCCTCCTTGTGGTTTTAGCGGAAGAAAAATTCCTCCCACTTTCATTTTAATTAAAATTTAGTCTACTACAGTTATGCCCATGCTGCGGGCAGTGCCTTCAATCATCCTCATTGCTGCTTCTAAGCTCGCTGCATTAAGGTCCTTCATCTTTAATTCAGCAATTTCTCTTATATCTTTTCTTGTAACCTTGCCTACTTTATTTTTATTGGGTTCTCCAGAACCTTTTTCTACACCAGCAGCTTTCATCAAAAGTACCGATGCCGGCGGTGTCTTTAAAACAAAAGTAAAGGATCTGTCTTGATACACTGTAATCTCTACAGGAATAATCAAACCAGCTTGTGCAGCTGTCTTTTCGTTAAACTCTTTGCAGAAATTCATTATATTAATCCCTGTAGGGCCAAGTGCCGGGCCAACTGGTGGGGCCGGTGTGGCTTTGCCTGCAGGAATCTGTAGTTTTACCATTGCAACAACCTTTTTAGCCATTTAAACACCTCCCTTTCACTAAAACAATTTTTTATATTATTTTTTCAACCTGGTTATATTCCAGTTCTATAGGTGTTTCCCGTCCAAATATGGATATTAAAACCTTAATCTTCTGTTTATCATGGTTTACTTCTACTACCCTGCCCACCAATCCTTCGAATGGACCGGAAATCACCTTTACATTCTGGTTAATCGCCAGGTCAATTTTTGGCTTAGGTTCTTCTATTCCCATCTGTTTTAATATTGCTTTTACCTCTGATTCCTGAAGGGGAATGGGCTTGTTCCCTGTTCCTACAAACCCGGTTACTCCCGGAGTATTTCTCACTACATACCACGAATCATCGGTTACAATCATTTCCACAAGAACGTAACCCGGAAATATCTTCCTTTGAACTACTTTCTTTTTACCATTTCTCAATTCTACACTTTCTTCTACGGGAACCAGTACCCTGAAAATTTTATCCTGCATTCCCATAGATTCCACGCGCTTTTCTAAGTTTGCCTTTACCTTGTTTTCATACCCAGAATAGGTATGGATAACATACCATTTTTTAGATGCATTTTCCAAGGGGAATTACCCCTCCTTATCGGAGAATTAACTCTAAAATCTTTACCAGGATGCTGTCCACTATCCAGATAAAGGCTCCCACCAGCGCAACAGAAACGATAACGACTAATGTGGAAGAAATAAGCTCTTGTTTTGTCGGCCACGTAACTTTCTTCAATTCCGACCTAACCTCTTTAAAAAATCTCCCGCTTCTCTTCAAGAAGCCTTCTCCGCCGGCTGCCATTAAGTAAAATCCCCCTCATTTAATTTACTTTGTTTCTCTATGCAGGGTATGCTTTCCGCAGTATTTACAATACTTTCTTAATTCTAAACGGTCAGGATCATTCTTTTTATTTTTCTCTGTATGGTAATTTCTATGCTTGCATTCTGTGCACTCTAATGTAATGTTGATCCGCATTCGGCCACCTCCTAACAAGTACGCATCGTATAAAAATCCTATTCTACAACAGTCACTTATAAAAATTTATCATAATTCATTGACTATGTCAATAAAAAGCATAAAAATAAAGGGGATCATCAAAATCCCCTTTATCTCTTCTTTTCTATCTTATTCTATAATTTCGGTTACAACACCAGCACCTACTGTCCTGCCACCTTCACGAATAGCAAATCTTAATCCCTCTTCTATCGCTATCGGTGATATCAACTCTATCTCCATCACCAGGTTGTCCCCTGGCATTACCATCTCTACCCCTTCGGGCAGCTTGATTACACCCGTTACGTCCGTCGTCCTGAAGTAAAACTGCGGCCTATACCCTGTAAAAAACGGTGTGTGCCTTCCCCCTTCTTCCTTCTTCAATACGTATACCTGCCCCTTAAACTTCGTATGCGGATGGATTGAACCGGGCTTCGCTATTACCATGCCCCTCTCTACTTCATCCCTGTTTATTCCCCTTAACAGGGCTCCTATGTTGTCTCCTGCTACCGCCTGGTCCAATATCTTCCTGAACATCTCTACTCCCGTTACTACCGTCTTCTTCTTCTCCGGCCTCAACCCTACTATCTCTACTTCGTCTCCTACCTTCAATGTCCCTCTCTCTACCCTTCCTGTTACTACTGTGCCGCGTCCTGTTATCGTAAATACGTCTTCTATCGGCATCAGGAACGGTTTGTCCGCATCCCTCTGCGGCGTCGGTATATACTCATCTACTGCATCCATTAGCTTCCATATCGCTCCGCACCACTGGCATTCCCTCTTGCCACATCCGCATTCCAATGCCTTCAACGCTGACCCTGGTATTACAGGTATCTCGTCCCCAGGAAATTCATAAGACGATAAGAGTTCCCTTACCTCCATCTCTACTAACTCTAATAATTCAGGATCGTCTACCATGTCTACCTTGTTCAAAAATACTACTATATAAGGTACCCCTACCTGCCTCGCAAGCAAAATGTGCTCCCTCGTCTGAGGCATCGGTCCATCTGCTGCCGATACTACAAGTATGGCTCCATCCATCTGGGCTGCCCCGGTTATCATGTTCTTTACATAGTCAGCATGCCCCGGACAGTCCACATGCGCATAGTGCCTCTTCTCTGTCTCGTATTCTACGTGCGCCGTCGCTATGGTTATTCCCCTTTCCCTCTCTTCCGGCGCCTTGTCAATCTGATCGTAAGCTACAAACTGTGATAACCCAGCATTCGACAATACCTTTGTTATAGCCGCTGTCAGTGTCGTCTTGCCATGGTCTACGTGCCCTATCGTGCCTACGTTTACGTGCGGCTTCTTCCTCTCAAATTTCTGCTTTGCCATTTCTTTGCCCTCCTTGGTATGTAAGTAGTTTTTTGTTAAAAATAAAAAAGCCTGTACACTAAAATTATACTCAAACAAAAAATAATTTTCAAATATTTTAATTAAATTAAATGGAGCCCACGACCGGGATCGAACCGGTGACCTCCGCCTTACCAAGGCGACGCTCTGCCGACTGAGCTACGTGGGCATTTGGTTGCGGGGGCTGGATTTGAACCAGCGACCTTCGGGTTATGAGCCCGACGAGCTACCGGACTGCTCCACCCCGCGACGTAAAATGGAGCGGGAAACGGGAATCGAACCCGCGACACCCAGCTTGGAAGGCTGGTGCTCTGCCAACTGAGCTATTCCCGCACAAATGGTGGAGAGAGGTGGATTCGAACCACCGAAGGCATCGCCAGCAGATTTACAGTCTGCCCCCTTTGGCCAGCTCGGGAATCTCTCCATGTTTTCTATTATAAAAAGAAATGTTGCTTTGGTCAACAGGAATTTTAAACTACTTTACTGTCTTACTTATATAACAAAATTGCAGTTATTATTCAAAACACTGTAAAAACAATTTTAAAAAACACTATAGAAAAATCAAATGTTCCTTATTTCCAAGTATTTTTCTAACTTTCTCTTTACCCTCTGAAGGGCATTGTCTATAGATTTTACATGTCTTTTTAATTCTTTTGCAATTTCTTGATAAGATTTACCATTAAGATAGGAAATCAAAACTTCCCACTCCAACTTGCTCAAAATTTCTCCCATTTTATCTTCAATGTCTGCAACTTCTTCTCTGCTTATTATGAGTTCCTCAGGATCTGTGATTTTAACCTCAGTAATTACATCCATCAATGTTCTTTCTGAATCTTCATCGTAAATCGGCTTATTTAGGGAGACGTAAGAATTCAAGGGGATATGCTTCTGACGGGTGGCAGTCTTTATTGCGGTGATAATTTGCCTTGTAATGCATAACTCCGCAAAGGCTCTAAAAGAGGTGAGCTTATCAGGATTAAAATCCCTTATGGCCTTATAAAGGCCTATCATACCTTCTTGAATAATATCCTCTTTATCGGCACCAACCAAAAAATATGACCTTGCCTTTGATTTAACAAAATTTTTATATTTATTTATAAGGTACTCAAGAGCCTCTCTACTGCCACTCCGGGCTTCATACACCACCTCTTCATCTTGCATTTCTTCATAACACACAAAGGATTCTCTTTGAAGCCCCACGTTCACATTATCGCCCCCAAAATTAAATAAGCCACGAGTAAATTATATCTCAAAACACAGACTGTAGTCAAGCTTGACAACCTTAACCTTTAATTCTCTTTAATAAAGCTTGCAATGTATTTTCATCTAATCGTTCAGCAACTGTTTCTTTTCGAACCCTCTTCATTTTTTCTTGTTTTCTTCTGTTTTCAAACAGCTGATTAACCTCATTATAAAGTTCCCTTGCAGATACTCTTATGGCACCCTTCCCCAAAACCATTCTCTGCTCTAAAAAATCGGAGGTAGCAACCCTAACCCTGTATTCTTTGCCATAAATTTCCACCATTTTTTCAATATAATTATCCGCCGTCTCCCTTTCCTTTGTAAAAATCACCTCTATGCCATTAATGCTTTCTACTACTCTTTTTCCGCCTTCTACCATGTGGGCATCAAATACTAATTTTACCTTTATACCTGTGAGGGCAGAATATTCGCACATTATATCTATCAATTTTTGCCTTGCATTTTCTAAATCTACTTCCTTTGCACTTTGTAGATTGGGCCATGCGTTTATTATATTATACCCATCTACAAGCAGGATTTCTTCATGTCCTTCCAGCATTTTTGAGCATCCTCTGCCTTACAACTTCATAGCCAATTACCGCAAAAGCAACTGCAGCGTTCATAGACGAAACATGGCCCATCATGGGTATTTTAACCAAAAAATCACATTTTTCCTTAACAAGCCTGCCAAGGCCTTTGTCTTCCCCACCCACAACAAGGGCAATTGGTCCCGTTAAGTCCTTTTCATAATACAATTCTCCATCCATATCTGCACCAACAACCCAGAATCCTTCTTCCTTCAATTTTTCTAAAGTTGATGCTATATTCGTGACCCGCGCAATATCCACATATTCTCCTGCACCTTCCGAAACCTTTAAAACCGTGGAAGTGACACCACATGCTCTTCTTTTGGGTATAACTACACCATTTGCTCCTATGCAATCACAGGTGCGAAGTATGTTGCCGAGATTCATGGGATCTTCTATTTCATTAAGTACCACAATAAACGGCTCTCGGGAAGTAGTTTTTGCTTTGCTTATCAAATCCTCAAGCTCTAAATAGGCTTTAGGAGATCCTTTAGCTATTACTCCCTGATGTTTTTTTGTTATCGAAATTTTATTCAGGAACTGTTCATCCACTTCTACAATCGGAACATTATTCTCCCTTGCCAGCTCCAGCAAAAGGCGAAAAAAGGATCTATCTCCTTTTCTAATATATATTTTATTTATAGGGCGTCCCGCCTTTAAAGCCTCAACAACAGAATTCTTGCCCTCTATAAGAATAGATTTTTGTTGCTCCAAACTTACTCACCCCATTGCATCCTTTTTAATCCTTTTTATGATATAATTTTGCCATAGATTTATAATTTTTATAAATGATATTTTAAATTTTATCAAAAGTCAAGGGAGGACAAGCCATGAAGGTAAAAATCCTAAACCACACCCCTGACCCTGAAAAAACCGTTGCAGCAGCAGCAAGGCTTTGTTATTCTAATTCAAGCCCTTTCGAAATAATGGAAAATATGAGTGAAGATAAAGTTGAAAAATTTTTACAAAAATTAATAAGCATGGGGCACCTTTCACCAATAGAGCATGTAAGCTTTACCTTTGGTATAGAAGGTGTGAGCAGAACCCTGCTTGCACAGCTGACCCGCCACCGCATAGCCTCGTATTCTGTTCAAAGTTTAAGGTACAACAATCCTTTTAAGGAGGAAATTGTAAATCAAAAAGCAGAAATAGAAAAGTTGCAAAAAGAAAATTTAGCATATATTAAAGGCATAACCCTTGACCCTGAGTTTAGAAATCCAGGCAAAATTAAGGAATTGCTTGGAAACTATGTTGAACAAAAAAATATAAATGTAGAAGAACTTAATTTTGATAATGAAGAACTAATCAAAGAAAATATTTCTCATTTTATAAGAGGAATATCAGATGCCTTCCTTGAAATAGGCGAAAATTTTCTAATGCTTCCCGAAAAATTTAAAGAATTTATTGAAAAAGCAGATTTAAAATTCGAAATAGAAAATAAGAAACTTCTATTCATCGGTGAAAATGCTATTAATTTTTGCCAATTTATTTATAAAGACCTCGATTTTTCTTATAACTTATATTTCAGAGAAAAACTATTCAAAATTAACGATAATTTAAAAGGTTTTTTCGAAACAATCATATCCTACATTGAAGAATACATAAAAAGAAAATATTACTCCACTTTGCCTCAGGATATTAAAAAAGACTTAAACGCAATTTTCACTTATTTAGAAGGATTAAAAGGAGCAAAAGAAACCTACCTAAAATTAGTAAATATGGGTGTTGATAAAGAAGACGCAAGGTATATCCTCCCTATGGGGACAATGACCAATATAGTTATGACCATGAATGCAAGAAGTCTTTATAATTTCTTTTCTTTAAGATGCTGCAACAGAGCCCAGTCAGAAATAAGGGAGCTTGCAAACCTCATGCTTGAAGAAGTAAAAAAAATAGCCCCAAACCTATTTAAAAAGGCTGGAGCGCCTTGTGAATCCTTAGGATACTGCCCTGAAGGTGATTTCAGCTGCGGTCGCTTTCCTTCTCAGAAGAATTTTTTATAACCTCATAGGAGGCCAAAAGGATTTTATTTAACCTATCATTCTGCCCAGAAAGGTAAAGGTAACCGAGAAGGGCTTCGAATCCCGTGCTCATGTGGTAGTCAGCAAGAGTTGCATTTTTGGGTACGGTATTGACCTTAGCATTTCTGGCTTTCCTTACCACTTCCCTTTCTTCAGGTGTAAGGAAAGCCTCTAATTTTTTAAGTATTTCAGCTTGTGCTGAGGCCTTAACGTATTTTATTGATTCAACATGTAAATCCCTTACCTTCTTTTTCGTCTTAATAACCATAGTCCTTATAAAAAGATTGAAAACCGCATCGCCCACAAAGGCGAGGGCAAGTGATGAGATATCTTCCATCTTTACTACATCACTCCTATTTTATTTTCTTCCACCTTACCCCCGAAGGAGTATCTTCCAATATTACGCCCTTTTGTTTAAGTTCATCCCTTATTTTGTCCGCCAAAGCAAAATTTTTTTCCTTTCTCGCTTTCTGCCGTTCTTCAATTAACCTTAAAATTTCTTCATCCAGCAATTCATCCTTTTCAAAATCGCCAAAGAGCCCCATTACTCTTCCCAATTCCAAAATCAATTCTTTTGTAAACGATACTATTCTTTTAGAAGATGTTTCCTTTAAGTTTGAATTGGCCTCCCTCACGATCTCATAAATTACCGCTAAACCTTCTGCAGTATTAAAATCATCATCCATGGATTCTATAAATTTTTGTTTTAATTCCTTTAGTTTCTCCAATAAAACCTGCTCATCTCCTTCTAATTCCCTGTCTTTTGTAACCTCTTCCAAGTGTTTTAAAGCGTATAGAGCATTGTAAAGCCTTTCTAAGGCGCTTTTCGCCTGGTCCATTAATTCCCTGCTGAAATTTATGGGGCTTCTGTAATGGGTGGAAAGCATAAAAAGCCTTAATACCTCTGGATTGTAATCCTTTAAAATCTCCCTCACGGTAAAGAAATTACCGAGAGATTTAGACATTTTTTCATTATTTACATTCAAATACCCAACATGCATAAAATACCTTGCAAAAGGTTTGCCTGTTGCAGCTTCGCTCTGAGCTATCTCATTTTCGTGATGGGGAAAGATGAGATCCGAACCCCCACCGTGTATATCAATGGTTTCTCCAAGATACTTCATAGACATACAAGAACATTCTATGTGCCATCCCGGCCTTCCCTCGCCCCAAGGGCTTTCCCAATAAGGTTCACCCTCTTTTTTAGCCTTCCACAGAGCAAAATCCATAGGATCCCTTTTCTTTTCACCCGGCTCTACTCGTGCTCCTGCCTCCAGTTCCTCTAAATTCTGCCCTGAAAGTTTGCCGTAATCCTTAAATTTCTTGGCTGCAAAATACACATCTCCATCAACCACATAAGCAAAACCCTTTTTTATAAGCCTTTCTATTAATTCTATCATCTCTCCAATATGTTCGGTAGCCCTTGGATGAACATCAGCCCTTTCAATTTTCAAGGCAGCCGCATCGGTAAAATACTCCTTTATAAACCTATCTGCCAATTCTTTAACAGTAATGCCTTCCTCGTTAGCCCTTTTTATCATCTTATCATCAATATCGGTAAAATTCTGCACAAAGACCACTTCATAGCCCCTGTATTTCAAATATCTTCTCACCACATCAAAAGTTATAAATACCCTCGCATTTCCTACGTGAAAAAAATCGTAAACTGTGGGACCGCAAGTATATATAGTTACTTTATTGCCATTTAACGGAATGAACTCCTCTTTTTGCTTTGTCAAAGTATTGTAAATCTTCATGTACTCACCTCCCTAAGTATTTTCCCCATTCTCCTTTTAACTTCTACAGCAGGAATACCTACAACTGTTGTATAAGGTGGTACATCCTTCAGCACGACCGCATTTGCACCGATTTTTGCACCCCTTCCGATTCTGACAGGCCCTAAGATTTTAGCACCTGCGCCGATAACTACGTCATCTTCAACGGTAGGATGCCTTTTTACAGTAGTTTCATTGCCCGTAGCTCCTAAGGTTACTCCGTGATAAATGGTAACATTATTTCCGATTTCTGCCGTTTCTCCTATCACAACACCAATACCATGGTCGATAAAAAGCCCTTTTCCGATTTTTGCTCCCGGATGAATATCAATCCCGGTAAAAAATCTCCCCAAATTAGAAATTAGCCTTGCAATAAAATACATCTTCTTTAAATAGAATTTGTGAGCTAATCTATAAAATATAAGTGCATGCAGACCGGGATAACATAGGATAACCTCCAAAAGGCTTTTTGCTGCCTTATCCTTTTCCATTATTAGCTTAGCTTCTTCTATTATACCCATTTTTTCGCCTCCTTGCATCCAATTTATACATTTTTTTCTTTTTATGGAAAACAAAAAACCCTTCGTCCCAGAGGCGAAGGGTTCGCGGTCCCACTCTGCTTTATCGCTCTTTGCGATAAAATGCTCAGGAGCGCACATGGCCCTACCTCATAGGACTGCTCTCAGCCGCTGACAATCCCTCTCTGTATGAGGTATTACTGGACCTTTCTTCTCCTTCATAGCATTCATATTTAATTTTTATTATTTATAATATTAAATTCCACTCAAAATGTCAACAAATTTAATCAAAAATCATATTTTTTTTATAAGGCAAATGGCTTTTGCGGAGATTCCTTCTCCTCTCCCTTCAAAGCCCATGCCCTCAGTAGTTGTAGCCTTAATACTTATTTTATCCTTTTGAATTCCCAATGCAGAGGCTATGTTTTCGCGCATTTTTTCTATATAAGGGGCAAATTTTGGCCTTTCTGCAACAATAACAGAATCTATATTAACGATGCCAAAACCTTCATTTTTCAAAAGCTCAGCTACCCTTTTCATAAGCACAAGGCTGCTTATATCCTTATACTTGGGATCCGTGTCAGGAAAATGTTTCCCTATATCTCCTAAGCAGGCTGCTCCTAAGAGGGCATCATTTATTGCATGTACAAGAACATCCGCATCAGAGTGCCCCAAAAGACCTTTTTCAAAAGGTATATGAACCCCCCCTATAATCAATTTCCTACCTTCTACCAACCTGTGGGCATCATAACCTATTCCTACCCTCACGCAAATCACCTCTTTTGAAATTCGCCAAAACCGAGGTTCAAAAAGGCTTCAGCGATGATAATATCCTCGGGGGTGGTAATTTTTATATTTTCATAAGATCCATCTATTATTTTAACCTTGACTCCCAACCTTTCTACTAAAACTGCATCATCTGTGCCGTAAAAACCTTCTTTTTTTGCCGCTTCATGAGCTTCTAATATCAGCCCGTATTTAAAGGTCTGGGGGGTTTGAATGGCAAAAAGCTTTCTTCTGTCAGGAGTAGTCTTAATAAATCCATCTTCCACTATCTTTATAGTATCTTTAACAGGCACAGCAACTCCTGCTGCATTGTATATTTTAGCTGCTTCAATGCTTTCTAAAATTAATTTATGAGTAATAAAAGGCCTAACCCCATCGTGTATAACAACAATATCGGTTTGAGGGGCACAGCTCCTCAAACCGTTATAAACCGAATCCTGGCGTTCAAAACCACCTTCTACAACTTTTATCTTTTTAAATTTGTATTTATTAATAATTTCTTTTTTTACAAATTCTACATCCTGCCCTCCTACGACAAGGATTATTTCGTCTATTTCTTTTAAGGTTTCAAAAACCGTCAGTGTATAGTAAAGTATAGGGAAACCTTTTAAAGGCAAATACTGCTTACTTTTTGCTGAATTCATCCTTTTCCCCTTGCCGCCGGCAGCAATTATCGCCGATACATACATTGTATTCACCTCATAAAGACTACAATGGACTTTGACTACATAGACTTTGGTTTTGCAAATATCATCCTGCCAGCAGCCGTCTGAAGCACGCTGGTAACAATAACTCCAATTGTCTCTCCTATATGCTTTTTGCCTCCATCCACCACAATCATAGTTCCATCATCTAAATAGGCAACTCCCTGTCCCGATTCTTTCCCATCTTTAATAACCTGCACCACCATTTCCTCTCCAGGTAAAACAACAGGCTTTACCGCATTTGCCAATTCATTGATATTTAAAACAGGCACCTTGTGAAGCTCTGCAACCTTATTGAGATTAAAATCATTGGTTATAATTTTGCCATCGAGTATTTGTGCAAGCCTAACCAGTTTACTGTCTACTTCAGTTAAATCCTCAAAATCTCCTTCGTAAATTTCAATATCAATATTTAATTCTTTTTGCATCTTGTTTAATATATCTAAGCCCCTTCTACCCCTATTTCTTTTTAAAACATCAGATGAATCCGCAATATGCCTCAACTCTTCCAAGACGAATCTGGGTATTATCACCGGGCCTTCAATAAATCCAGTCTGGCAAATATCGGCAATTCTTCCATCAATAATCACACTGGTGTCTAAGATTTTAGGTTTTATCCAGTTTACAATAGTAGGCGCCTGATTTTTTTTAGGAGTAATGTAAGAAAAGGGAACAAGATTTGACAACTCTTCTTTTTTGTTAATTGCAATACTTGCTCCAAGATAGCCGAGCAGAATATTTGCAATAATGGGCAGATATGCTCCTATCCACGGTATGCTCAGAAAAGCCCTTAAAAATAAATTAGCTATTATAAGTCCCATTAATAAGCCAAAAAATCCATATATTAAGTCTCTCATAGGTGTTTTTTTAAGTTTGTTTTCTATGAAAGCCCGAGACTTTTCTCCCGTTTCTATCAATTTAGGACTTATAAGGAAAAATAATGCACCTCCAGATAAAGCAAAAATAATATGAACAATTATTTTCGCATTCAAGTTTATATTTATAAAATTAAATATATCATTTAATTTAAACAGTAAAAAGCTTATTTCATAACCCATCCCAAGCCCCAAAATCAATAGAATTGCTCTTATTATCCTGTAAATCACTGCTTTATCACCTCCTACTATAAAGTATTGCCGAATTTTTCTCTATTTTTTCTTATATTCTCATTATATAATATATTTTTTTATAATTCCATGGTCATAGCATTTTTTGGTAAAAAATTAGGGCATAAAAGCCCTTTTAATTAAAAGCCTGCTCTATTAATCTATTGGCATCCTCTGCATCTATGTTCTTAGAAAGAACTATTTCGCTTATCAGAATCTGTTTTGCGTTTTCCAGCATTCTCCTTTCACCTGTTGAAAGGCCTTTCTCTCTTTCCCTGATAGAAAGATTCCTCACAACTTCAGCTACTTGAAATATATTTCCGCTTTTTATCTTTTCGAGGTTTGCGCGGTAGCGGTGGTTCCAATTGGTAGGCATTTTACTCTTTGCGCCTTTTAAAATTTTGAATACTTCTTCAATCTCTTCATCACCTGCTACCTGCCTAATACCTATTTCTTTTACATTATTTATAGGAATCATTATTTTCATATTGTTAAGGGGTATCCTCATCACATAATATTTATGTTTTTCCCCTAAAATCTCTTTTTCTTCAATAGCTTCTATTATACCTGCACCATGCATAGGATAAACTACTTTGTCTCCTATATTGAACATTTTGTAGCCCTCCTGGGACCCAATAAATTACTCCTTGAATAATAAATAACACAAAAATTATTGCATGTCAAGCAAATTTTATATTATACTATATAATCCATACATATGTCAATCTATTTTTTTTGGCTGAGCTTTTTCTTAAATTGCAATATTAAATGCGACACATTTTTTGGAAACCCGAATGATGTTGGGTTATTCTATTATAAAGGCTGAAGTTCATAAGTTAGGCGTTCTATTTCCTTGAGAAAGAG
>Ga0207430_10269_pt1 | contig 14685 bp, 16 predicted proteins | sample YelNatsi3bottle8_FD_187544 | JGI IMG/M metagenome (GOLD analysis project Ga0207430, IMG submission 187544) | Hot spring thermophilic microbial communities from Obsidian Pool, Yellowstone National Park, USA - site 3 bottle 8 (SPAdes) (version 2) | ecosystem: Environmental > Aquatic > Thermal...
AACACTAAGAGGGATAGAAAAAGTGTCCATGCAAGCGATGCTTGTTTGTGCTTGCTTTAACTTAAAGAAGATGGCAAATTGGATGTGGAAGAAGGGACAAAACGGCCCTGGAAAGGGCAAAAATTTCTTTGTATTTATAAAATATTTATCAAAAATGCTTGTAAAAATACTCAAACCCCACTTTTCGTTTTTTGAAAAGTGGGGTTTGTCGACGGTCTGTGGCACTCTTGATAGAGTGCCTTTAATTTTGTTGTATTGAATTTAAAAAATTAATTGTTATAATATTTTTAGAAGGGGGTATTTATGTGAAGCAAAAACAAGAAAAAAGGATTTTAGTAGAAAATAGGAAGGCAAGGCATGACTACTTTATAGAGGAAACATACGAAGCAGGAATAGAATTATTTGGGACAGAAGTAAAATCAGTAAAACTTGGAAAAGTAAATTTAAAGGATAGCTATGCAGAAGTTGTAGATGGTGAGATTTTTGTATATAACATGCATATTAGTCCTTATGAAAAAGGAAATATATTTAACAGAGACCCTTTAAGGCCTAAAAAATTGTTAATGCATAAGTCTGAAATAAGAAGGTTAGCAGGCCTTGTATCACAAAAGGGGTATACCCTTATTCCTCTATCTTTATATGTTGTAAGAGGTCTTGTAAAAGTTGAATTAGCGCTAGCAAAGGGTAAAAAACTTTACGATAAGAGAGAAGAAATAGCAAAGAGAGATGCAAGAAGAGAAATAGAAAAAGAATTTAAGATTAGAAATTTATATTAATCTATTGATTTTATAAGAAAAATTTGTTACAATATATTTGCTAAGTATGTATTACTATCGTGGGGGCGTCTTGGCTTTCGACGGGGGCAGTAGGAATTTGGGAAGCGAGCCGTGGAACTCGGAACCACGTTAAAAACCGAGACAAAAAATAAACGCAAACGATAATTTAGCTTTAGCTGCCTAATTAGTAAAGGCAGCCGTCCTACCCAAGAGGCCCACGGCTTGGGATAGGGCGTGAACTAGTGGGGAACGGGCCTATCTAAGCTTTGCGATAGGTCGGCATCTATGAAGCTACCGAAATCCGAATCCTGTCAGTGGGAGTCGGATGGAGGGAATGTTAAAACACTGACTGCGCTCGGAGATGCCTAAATTTCTACGCCTTCGGACAGGGGTTCAACTCCCCTCGCCTCCACCATGTTTGAACAACATATTGATACGATAGCTAGAAGTCTTGAGAAATCAGGGCTTTTTTGCTTTTTTGGCTCTATGTCAATAGTTGGGGTGGGCAAAATATTCAGATGCCCGCCCTTGCTAATTTTTAGGGCATTTTTGTGAGATTAAGATTATGTTAAGAAAAATTAGGTTCTATAATAAATGTTGGGGCGTAGCCCCAGCATATTTTTTTAGGCTCTTTGTCAATTGTTGGGGCGGGTATTCAATTAGAATGCCTGTTCTTTCTTGTTTGAGAGTGAATTTATATATTTTGATAGAGAGTAACTAGTTATGGGTAAGACTATTTATTGTAACATATATTGGTTTAAATGTTTTAAAAATACTTGAATTAGCAAATAACATATGTTATAACAATAACTGATGTTACAATATGGCAGATGGTCATTATCATACTAGTCCTTAAAATGGAGGCAATAAGGAGGAATGATAAAGCTGTTAAACTATGAGGAAATAGACAAAAATAAAATACAAGGAAGTTATATCTTGATAGATGTTAGAAGTGAAGGAGAATACAGACAAGCACATATTCCAAACTCTATAAATATCCCTTTGTTTAATGATGAGGAAAGGAAAATAATTGGAACCGTTTATGTTAATGAAAGCATTGAAAAGGCAAAATATCTTGGAATAGAAGCAGCATCTAAAAGGCTTCCGATGATTTTTAAAGAAGTTTCTGAATTAGATAAGAAATATAATCAATTAATATTTTATTGTTCAAGAGGAGGTATGAGAAGCAGTAGCATAGTAGCCCTCTTATCTTCTCTTGGTATAAATGCAATAAAACTTTCAGGCGGATATAAAGGGTATAGAAAATATATAAATAAGGTTTTACCACAAACTATAAAAGATATTAAATTTGTTGTACTATATGGTAATACAGGTGTAGGAAAAACAAAAATATTAAAGGAGCTTGAAAAAAGGGGCTATGATGTTTTAGACCTTGAAGGATGTGCAAATCATCGCGGTTCCTTCTTAGGAGGTATTGGACTTGGTGAACAAAATTCTCAAAAGATGTTTGAGTCATATATTTATGAATCCATAAGAAAGAGAAAAACAAATACAATAGTTGTTGAAGGTGAGAGTAAAAGAATAGGTAGAGTGATAATACCTGACTATATTTTTTCTGCTATGGAAAATGGAATAAAAATAAAGATTGATGCAGATATTGAAACAAGGGTTAAAAATATAATGGAAGAGTATGTAACAGAAAATGATGATGAGTTAATAGGAGCCTTGAATTTGCTTAGAAAATATATATCTGAAAAAAATATAGAAAAATATATAAACGAGATAAAAAATAAAAATTATGCTGCTGTTATTGAAGAGCTTATGACAAAGTATTATGATCCATTATACAACTTCAAAGACAAAGATTTTGATTTTTCGATAAGTGCAAATAATATAAATGATGCAGTAGATGAGATATCTATATTATTAACTAAAGTTTAAGTTTATTATTTGTTAGTATCAATTATTTAATTATTGATAAAGATAATGATATTTACATTGCATGTTTTTTCAAAGGAGGAATAGAATATGGATTGGAAATTTGAAGACGGACGTATATACAGCGTGGATGAAAAAGGGGAATTAATGGCAGAGACAACTTATGTTGTAAAAGAAAATGGAGAGGTTGATATTGACCACACATATGTTAATCCAGTTTTAAGAGGTCAAGGTGTAGCTTCAAAAATGATGGAGGTTGTTGTAGAGTTCTTAAGAGAAAAAGGGGTAAAGGTAACAGCAAGTTGTTCTTATGCACACAATTGGCTTAAGAAGAACAAAGAAAAATATTCAGATATAATATCAAAGGAGTTTGAAAATGAAGCTATTGCCTGCAAAATAGATGGAAAACATTAATACTCTTTGTCAATAGTTGGAGCGGGCATTCGAATAGAATGCTCGGCTTTTTTAATTTTAGCTAAGGATATTTGTCAATATTAATCGATAAAGGTTGAAAGATAGCTAATAACATGATAAAATTTTGTAAAAAATAAAAAAGCGAGTGAGTAAAATGTCAGTGAAAATTTTAACCGATAGCACTAGTTATTTAAGTAAAGAAATATGCAAACAACTTGATATTAGGAAGGTTTCATTAAGTGTATCCTGGGATGATATAAGCATTAAGGAAGTTGATATTAATAATGAAGATTTCTACCGCATGATGAAAGAGAAGGGTATACCTAAATCTTCTCAGCCTTCAATTGGCGAGATGTTAGAGGAAATGAAAAAGGTTGTGGCTAATGGAGACAGCCTTGTTTGTGTTTTTATTTCTTCACAGATGAGTGGAACATACTCATCGGCACTTATGGTAAAAGAAATGGTGCTTGAAGAGTTTAAGGATGCTAAAATAGAAATTATTGATTCTAAATCTAATTGTATGCAATTAGGTTTTGCAGTTCTTGCAGGTGCAAGGGCAGCTAAAGAAGGTAAGACATTAAGTGAAGTTGTTGAAATTGTTAAGCAAAACTTAAAAAGAAGTAGATTTTTATTTATTCCTGATAATCTTGAATACTTGAAAAAAGGTGGAAGAATAGGCGGTGCTAAAGCGCTTATTGGAAATATTTTAAAGATTATACCTATATTGACAGTTGAGGATGGGAAAACTACAGTTTTATCCAAGGTCAGAACAAAGAAAAATGCAATATCAGCTATGATTGATAAGGTGGTTAAAGATAGTTATATTTATGGTCTTAAAGAAGTTGTTATTCATCATATTAATTGCTATACAGAAGCATTAGACCTTTCAAAATTGATAGAAGAAAAGCTTGGAGTTAAAGCTGATATTGTAGATATTGGGCCTGTAATTGGACTTCATGTAGGACCAGGTGCAATAGGGCTTGTTTATTCTACATATAAGGATATGGGATGATTAATTATATGCATAGTTTGGGCGGGCAATTTATTCAATGTCCGCCCTGGTTAATTTTAAGACGAATAGGAGGTGTATCATGAAGAGATATCTCCCATATTTAGCTGGAGTTACAATGTCTTTAATTTTTGGATTTTCATTTTTGTTTAGTAAGGCTGCCCTTGAAACTCTTTCAACGTTTGAGCTTTTATTTTTAAGATTTACAACAGCAACGGTTACCATGTCTCTTTTAATATTATTTGGGGTCGTTAATGTAAATTTAAAGGGTAAAAATTTAAAGCCACTTATATTAGTAGCTTTTTGGCAACCAATTATTTATTTTATTATGGAAACAAAGGGGCTACAATACACAACATCTTCAGAGGCTGGCGTTATGATGGCTTTTATTCCAGTGCTTGTTGCAATACTTGCAGCGTTTTTATTACAGGAAAATCCCTCTAAACTTCAATGGGTATTTATTATAATATCAGTTATTGGTGTCATTATAATTGTATTAGGTGGTGGAAATTTAGAGACAAAAGGTCAGTTAAAGGGAATAGTATTTTTATTATCTGCCGTATTTAGTGCAGCAATGTTTAATATATATTCAAGAAAAGCATCACAAAACTTTACGCCATATGAAACAACTTACTTTATGATGATACTTGGAATGATTGTTTTTGGTTTATTATATCTAATTCAAGGTATTGTAATGGGAGATATAAATATTTTAGCAAAAATAAATACTAAAGTTTTAATATCTATATTTTATTTAGGTGTATTATCTTCGGTTTTTGCTTTTTTGCTTGTAAATTACAGCTTATCTAAACTTCCTGCATCACAATCATCAGTTTTTGCTAATTTAACTACTGTTGTTTCAGTAATAGCTGGAATAACAATAAGACATGAAAGTTTTGAATTGTATAAATTATTTGGTGCTATAATGATAATAATTGGTGTTTGGGGAACAAATTATTTTGGAATACTTAAAAACAAAAATTTGGGCGGGTAATTTAAATCCACGCCCTTCTAATTTTTTATTGTTCTATTGTTTCACCAGATTGAGAATTTGTTTCCGTATTAGTTTGCATATTATCTTGATTTGATTGAGAATTTTGTTGATTATCCTGAGTAGGATTTGGTTGATTATTTGGTGATGGGTTATTTGTTGTGTTATCTTGATTTGATTGCTCAGTTTGTTGTGTAGTGTTTGATTCAGTATTTGGTTTTGTTTGTTTAGAAGATTTATTATTTAATGTTGATTTGATAAAATGCATTAAACTTCCTTGAATTTTTTTGAGTATACTTTTATTTAATTCTTCACTATTTACTAGTATTTTGGAGCCTGCAATAATTTCAATGGTATTACCATTTTTAGTAATAAGCAGTGTTTGGCTAGCTTTGTCCCATTTAACTTCAGCTTTTAACCCTCTAGAAATTGCAGTTATTGGTATAACTGTTTTTCCAAACTTAATTACTGGTGGAACTTTGTCTTTAAATTTTTTTGTAGTTTTTTCTGTTTTAATTTGTCTATTTTCTTTAGATTCTACTTGTTTTTGGTTTAATAAAGTTTGATTTTTATTTGATGCTGATGCTTTTAATGGTTTTGCATATGTAGGTAAATTAATGGATGTTGTAATAAAAGCACCTAACACAATTGTTAGTAATGCTTTTTTCATTTTATCCCTCCTTAAAATTTTTTTCATATTATATTATACAATTTTTTTAAGTGGTAGTCACCTAACATTTTATTTAAGTTTTGTAAAATTTTTCACGTATTATTCTAAATAATTGAAAAATTTAGAAAATAACTTTATAATATAAAGTAAGTTTTATTTAAAATTTATTAAAGTGGGGGGGTACAAATGAATTTTAATGAATTAACAGCTCAAATCAGTAGTTTATTATGGAGTAAAGCATTTATTTTTCTTTGTTTAGCTACGGGGTTTTATTTTTCAATAATTTTAAGATTTCCTCAGATTAGACTTTTTAAAGATATGATAAAAAATCTTATAGGTGAAAAGAATTCTGAAAAAGGGGTTTCGTCTTTTCAAGGTTTTGCAATGGCGTTAGGTGGGCGTGTTGGTATTGGTAATATAGCAGGAGTTGCAACAGCAATTTATTATGGAGGTCCCGGTGCAATATTTTGGATGTGGTTGATTGCTTTTATAAGTGCAAGTTCTGCTTTTATAGAATCAGCTTTGGCTCAAGCTTGGAAAGAAGAAATAGGTGGTGAATATAGAGGAGGTCCTGCATATTACATAGAAAAAGGTTTAAAAAATAGAGCTTTTGCTATAATATTTGCATTAGCTGTAACGATAGCGTGTGGGTTTACAGGACCGGGAATACAAGCCTTTAATATAGCAGATTCTTTTAAAAATGCTTTTGGAATCCAGCCAATTATTACGGGTGCTTTTGTAGCTTTGTTATTTGCATTTGTTATTTTTGGTGGAATTAAAAGAATTGCTAGGTTTGCAGAATTTGCAGTTCCTTTTATGGCAATAGGTTACATATTAGTTAGTATAATTATATTAATTGTTAATATTAAAAAAGTGCCAGCTATGTTTAGTTTAATATTTAGTTCTGCTTTTAATTTGAATGCAACCTTTGGAGCTATCTTTGGACATGCGATTATGTGGGGAGTAAAAAGAGCTTTATATTCAAATGAAGCTGGACAAGGAACAGGTGCACAGGCTGCAGCGACTGCTGAAGTATCACATCCAGCAAAGCAGGGGCTTGTTCAGGCTTTTTCTGTATATGTAGATACGTTATTTGTTTGTACTGCTACTGCTTTTATGATATTGTCTACAAGTAAATATAATGTTGTTAATCCTAAAGGTGGATTTTTAGTAGAAAATCTGCCAGGAGTTGGAGTAGGGGTAGGATTCACTCAAGAAGCAATAAATACTTTATTGCCCGGTTATGGAAGTAAGTTTGTTGCTATAGCTTTATTTTTCTTTGCTTTTACTACATTATTGTCCTTTGCTGTTTATACAGAGTCGAACATTGCATATATATTTAAACATAATGAAAATTATAAAACTATTGCAAAGATAGTAAAAGTTATATTAGTAGTAATGACATTCTTTGGGAGCATACGTTCTTCAGAAACGGCATGGAATCTTGCTGATATAGGTGTAGGGTTAATGGCATGGCTAAATTTGATAGCTATATTATTGTTAACCAAACCAGGTGTAGCACTTTTAAAGGACTATGAAGAGCAAAAAAAGTTGGGACTTGATCCTGTTTTTATTCCTGAAAGATGTGGTATCAATGATGCTGATATCTGGAAGGATATTGTTAAAAAGTATTATTCAGATCAAGCAAAGCAGTTAAATAATATTATTAAAAAAGAGAATATAAATAGTATAAAAATGGATACATAAAAAGTTTGTTTAAAAGCACTTTGTCAGAACCATAATTTGGTATCTGATAAAGTGCTTTTATATAGGTAATTTAAATTAAAAATATATTCTTTATAGGATATAAATTTGAATTATTTTCAAAAAATCTTAAAATAATAATTGTTAAAAAATTTTTAAAAATAAAGGCTGGTGAATAAATATATGCTTATTGATTTACATATTCACGAAATAAAATATTCAAGAGATAGCAACATTTTTATTGATATAAATAAACTAAAATATATTTTAGGATTTATTATATGAACATATGCCTTTATAATGTTACTTTTATACTTTGCTATTTTTGTTCCATGTTTTACAAATTATTCCATCAAACATATAATTTTTACCTTAAGTTACTTTAAGTCATTTAATTATAGGATTGTCAAGTCTTTTGTAAGAAGTATAATTTATTCTACTATTGCTGCAATAGCTTCTAGTTTTATTGGGATAATGCTTTCTTATTATATTGAAAGATCAAATTTTAAGTTTATTAAAGTTTTTGACTTTATTTCATTACTACCATATATAATTCCTGGAACCTTTTTTGGAATAGGATATATTCTTGCTTTTAATAATAAGCCATTAATTCTTACAGGAACATCAATTATAGTTATACTTAACTGTATTTATAGACAACTATCTGTTGCAAGTAAGGCTGGTAGTGCTAGGAGCTATAATATTTATTATTTCACCAGGTGCAATGGTTGCAACGGTAGAGCTTTTTAATGCTATAAGAGATGGAGACTATGGACTTGGTTCTGTTATTGCTAGTTTGATTATTTTATTGACTTTAATGGTTAATGTTTTTGTTTCCAAGATATTAAATAAAACTCAGGAGGTTATTTAAATGTTTTTAGAATTAAAAAATTTAACAAAAATTTATGATAATAATAAGTGGTAAAACCACTACATTAGTGGATTTATAAGACCTTCGTCAGGTTCTGTTATTTTAGATGGACAAGATATAACATTGCTACCTCCTGAAAAAAGACCGGTATCAACTGTTTTTCAAAATTATGCATTATTTCTACATATGAATGTTATTGAAAATGTAATCTATGGATTGAAATATAAAGGTTATTATAAAAAAAGTAAGCAAATAGAAATGGCGTTAGAAATTTTAAATAATTTAGGTTTAAATGGTTATGAGAAAAAATATATTAATGAATTGAGTGGGGGTCAGCAACAAAGGGTTGCAATTGCAAGATCATTAATTTTAAATCCTAAAGTTTTGTTGTTAGATGAACCTTTTAGTAATTTAGATGCAAGTTTAAGGATTAAAATGAGAGATGAATTAAAAGAGATTCAAAAAAGGTTTAATGTTACTATGATTTTTGTAACCCATGATCAAGAAGAAGCTATGGAAATTTCAGATAGGATAGTTGTTATGGAAAAAGGTAAAGTGGTTCAGATAGGAACACCAGAGGAGGTATATTTTAACCCTAATCAAATGCCAATTTTAGTAGGTATTTGAATAAAGTGCCTTATAATTTTAAAAATATACTTGAATTTTTTGAATATTTTTGATATTATAATAAAAAGTTGTAAAATTTAGGGGGATGGTATAGGATGGGGTTTTATAAGTGCGAAATTTGTGGAAACATTGTGGGGTTAATTAAAAATGGTGGAGGACAGCTTGTGTGTTGTGGTAAAAATATGAATATAATTAAAGCAAATTCTACAGATGCATCCTTAGAAAAACATGTTCCAGTGTTAGCTAAAGAAAATGAAAGGGTTGTTGTTAAGGTTGGTTCTACTTTACATCCTATGATAAATGAGCACTATATTGAATGGATTGCTGTTTCAAATAATGATGGAATAGAAATAGTTTTTCTATCTCCAATGGATGAGCCCAAGGCAGAATTTTGTGATAAGGAGTATAATGAAGTTTATGCATATTGTAACCTTCATGGATTATGGAAAAAAGATTTATAAATATGGAGGGGTTTAAAATGAAAAAATATCAATGTTCAGTATGCGGATATATTTATGATCCAGCTATTGGAGATCCTGATTCAGGTATTTTACCAGGGACAGCTTTTGAAGATATTCCATCTGATTGGGTATGTCCTTTATGTGGAGTGGCAAAGGATCAATTTGAAGCTTTAGAATAGAGACAAGAGGTGAATTTATGAGGCCATTTAAAATATCAGAAAATGTTTATTGGGTTGGAGCCATAGATTGGAATATAAGAAATTTTCATGGATATTCAACCCATAGGGGAACGACTTACAATGCATATCTTATTATAGATGAAAAAATAACCCTTATTGATACAGTTAAAAGCCATTTGGTTGATGAAATGTTAGAGCGAATTTCATATGTTGTTGACCCAAGAAAAATTGATTATGTTATATCTAATCATGTGGAAATGGACCATTCAGGAGGCCTTCCAAGATTAATGGAGATTATACCAGATGCTACAATTTTTACTTCTTTAAATGGAGAAAGGGGCTTAAAGCTACATTATGGCAGTAATTGGAATTTTAAGGTTGTAAAATCGGGAGAAACTTTAAGTCTTGGAAACAAAAGTTTAGAGTTTATATATACTCCTATGGTTCATTGGCCTGATAATATGGTTAGTTACTTGATTGAAGATAAAATATTATTTTCTAATGATGCTTTTGGGCAGCATATTGCGTCATCAGAACGTTTAGATAGTCAATTTTGTTTAGATATTATATTAGAAGAAGCTGCAAAATATTATGCTAATATTGTATTGCCATATAGCAGCAATGTCAAAAAGGTTTTAGAGGCAATTTTGAATTTAGATATTGATGTGATTGCACCAAGTCATGGACTGATTTGGAAAAACAATATTGAAGATATTATAAATAAATATAAAAAATGGTCAGATAACACTACTGATAATAAAGCAGTTATAGTATATGATTCAATGTGGGGATCTACAGAAAAAATAGCCTATGCAATTTACAATGCTTTTGAGGAGTCTAATATATCTGCTGTAATGTTAAATTTAAAAACAAATGATATATCGGATATAATGACCCATATACTTAATTCAAAATATATTTGTATAGGATCGCCTACTTTAAATAACAATATATTGCCGACGGTAGCATCATTTTTATATTATCTAAAAGGATTAGCTCCTAAAAAGCGTATAGCAATGGCTTTTGGATCATATGGTTGGGGAGGACAAAGCATAGAACAAATAGAGGATATTTTAAAAAGTTGTGGATTTGAACTTATAGATTCCATTCGTGTGCAGTATGTTCCAGATTTCAAGCAATTAAAAGAAATTAACGCTAAAGTTAAAGAAGTTTTACAAGGGGGCCGAATTTAGGATTCGGTCCTAATTTTTTTTAATTGAAAGATCTTGTCAAACTATTGACATAAATGTTATTTTAGTATTAGAATAAAGACGGTAAATTCTTAATAGTCAAAATTAGTTGTTTAATTTAGATATTTGTCAATTAATGTAAAAAATAATTAAAGGAGATGAATTAAGATCATGCAAGTAACACTTGAAATGATTAAAGAAGCTCAGCGAAGATTAGATGGAGTTATAAGAAAAACTGAGTTATCTAGGTCATATAGTTTGTCTCAAGAGACAGGAATGAATGTATATTTAAAAACAGAAAATAGACAAAATACAAATTCTTTTAAGTTAAGAGGTGCTTACAATAAAATTGCAAGTTTAACAGATGAGGAAAGAAAAAGAGGTGTAGTAGCTTCATCTGCAGGTAACCATGCTCAAGGTGTTGCTTTTGCAGCAAAGACTTTTGGAATTAATGCGACAATATGTATGCCAGAAACTGCCCCAAAGACAAAGGTGGAGTCAACAAAATCATATGGGGCAACTGTTGTTCAATATGGTCAAGTATATGATGATTGTTATCAAAAGGCTGTTGAAATTCAAAAAGAAACAGGAGCAACATTTATACATCCATTTAATGACCCATATGTTATTGCAGGACAAGGAACTATAGGACTTGAAATATTAGATGTTTTAAACGATGTTGATGCAGTAGTTGTTCCAATAGGTGGAGGAGGAATAATATCAGGTATTGCAATAGCAATAAAGGAAATAAAGCCAAGTGTTAAGATAATAGGAGTTCAAGCAGAAGTTATTGCATCTACTAAGGCATCCCTTGATGCTGGTAAAATAGTTACATTACCAGGAGTAAAATCCTTAGCAGATGGTATATCAGTTAAAACTCCAGGGGATTTAACTTTTGAGATAATAAAAAAATATGTTGATGATGTTGTTACTGTATCAGAAGAAGAAATAGAAGACGCAATATATAGATTACTTAGAAGATCAAAGCTTGTTGTTGAAGGAGCAGGTGCAACAACTGTTGCAGCAGTAGTAAATGGAAAAGTTAATATGCCAGGAAAAAATGTTGTATGTGTTTTAACCGGTGGAAACATAGATCCAATAGTTCTTGCAAATATAATTCTAAAGAAGAATTCATAAGGCTGCAGCTTTGCTGCAGCTTTTTAAATTTACCTAATTATATGTATTATAATCGAAATTTGCAGAATTTTTTTAAAAACAAGTATTGACTAAAAATAATGATTTTTATTATAATAAAAGTAGAATACGAAATGGGTTTCGAAGTCTAGTATAAGAGGTGTTATAAATTGACTACAATTTATGATATATCTAGAGAGACGGGTTTTTCGCCTACAACAGTTTCAAAGGCGTTAAATAATTATCCTGATGTAAGTGAAAAGACTAAGCAAATAATTTTAAAAAAAGCTGCTGAAATGGGATATATTCCAAATTCTCATGCACGAATATTAACTACAAAAAAGTCTTGGACTATAGGTATTTTATTTGATGAGAAGCTTAACGTAGGTATAAAGCATCCATTTTTTAATGCGATTATTGAAAGTTTTAAGAAAAAAGTTGAATTAAAAGGATATGACCTATTATTTATTTCTAAAGATATAGGTGGACATCCAATAACTTATTTAGATCATTGTAAAATAAGAGGAGTAGATGGTGTAATAATAATTACTTCAGACCCTACAAATGAACAGATACAGGAGCTTATTAATAGTAATTTCCCGTGTGTTTTAATTGATAATGAGAGTGATAAGGTAAGTAGTGTTCATTCAGATGATGCGCAGGGATGTTATTTAGCGGTTGAATATCTTTATTCATTAGGGCATAGAAAAATAGCACATATATATGGTAGTAGGGATACATTTGCAGGAAATGCAAGATATAATGAATTTATAAATGCTTTAGAAAAATTCAAATTGCCTAAGATAGATAAATATTTGGTTGAAGGTGGATATTTTTCCTTCGAGGGTGGTTATAAAGCTATGAAAAAACTTTTAGAGTTAGATGATTTACCAACAGCAGTTTTTGCATCGGGAGATCTTATGGCTATAGGAGCAATTAATGCTATAAAAGAAAAGGGATTAAGGATTCCAGATGATATATCTGTTGTTGGTTATGATGATTTAGATGTATGCAGATATATAACACCAAAACTTACTACCATAAAACAAAATACTGATTTAATTGGGGAAAATGCAGCTGATATTTTAATAGATATGATTGATAAGAAAAGTTCTAGAGCGTCAATTGTTGTGCCTGTTGAGTTAATTATTAGAGATTCTTGTAAGTCTATAATTTAATTTTATTTTTTTACATTTCGAAACCGGTTTCGAAAAACTTAAAAATTAAAAGGGGGTATTTTAAGTGAAAAAATATTTGAGCATCCTTTTATCTGTCATTTTTATGATTGTGTCTTTGACGGGATGTGGATCTAAAACCAGTAGCAATGATAAAAAATTAGAGGTAAAGAAAGATAAAGTTTTAAGGGTATGGTCTTTTACCGATGAATTAAAGAAACCTTTAGAGTATTTTGAAAAGAAATATGGTATAAAAACTGAATTGACTATAATACCAACTGAAAATTATGCATCTAAAGTTCAACCGGTTTTAGAAAGTGGGGTTGGAGCCCCAGATATATTTACTGCTGAGATTGCTTGGTTAAAACAATGGATTGATTTACCATATTGGGAAAATTTATCGGAGGATCCTTATAATGCAGATGAATGGGAAAAAGATTATATTCCATACGTGTTTAATTTAGGAAAGGATAGCAATGGTAATGTTAAGGCATTATCATGGCAGGCAACACCAGGTGGTTTTATATATAAAAGATGGATTGCAAGAAAAGTTTGGGGAAATGATGATCCAGCTTTTGTCGCTCAAAAATTATCAACCATGGATAATTTCTTTAAAGCAGCTGAAGAATTAAAAAGAGCGGGATATAAGATTTTGCCTGATGAAGGTGCTATTCGTTGGTTTGCAAAGGGTGCAGATCCAAAGCCTTGGGTAAACGAAAAAAATGAATTGCAATTGACTCAAGCTAAAATAGACTTTATGGATTATCAAAAGAAATTACGTGATAACGAGTATACAGCAATGGCTCCTGAATGGTCACCAGCATGGTTTGCTTCAATGGAAGGTCCAATTCCGTTTAATGCAGGCTGGGATAAATTAGATAAAGTAAAATCTAATAAAAAAGTTGAAGTATTTGGCTATGTTTTGCCAACTTGGGGGTTACACTATGTAGTTAAGCCACGTGCACAAAATACAGCAGGAGATTGGGGAGTAACATCAGGACCATATCCTTACTTTTGGGGAGGAACATGGATAGGTATATATTCAGGATCCGACAACAAAGGGGCTGCTTGGGAATTTATAAAAATGATGACTCATGATGAAGAGTTTTTAAACTGGTGGTATAAGGAAACTGGGGACTTGCTCTCCTTTAAGCCTGTTACAGATAAAGTACAAGATAAAGTTTCAGATAAGTTTTTAAAAGGACAAAATCATTATAAATTTTTCTTAAAGGAAGCAGAAAAAATAGATGCTAATATAGTTACTAAATATGATCAAGGTATTGATAATATATGGGGAAATATAGTTTCAGAATATGTTAATGGAAAGATGACAAAAGAACAAGCAATAAATGAATTTTATAAGCAGGTTAAAAATGCATATCCGGAGATAATAATTCCACTTGATAAAAAATAATAATTTAAAATTGGTAGTATAATAGGTGAACTTAAGTTCACCTATTCAGATTGTTGACAAAGTATAATTTTAAAAAGAGAATCCATCACAAAAAAAGGATTCTCTTTTTTTATGTCGAAATATAATAATATACGAAGTAATAAAGGAGGATAAGTATGCTAACAATCAACA
>Ga0207430_10272_pt1 | contig 14524 bp, 12 predicted proteins | sample YelNatsi3bottle8_FD_187544 | JGI IMG/M metagenome (GOLD analysis project Ga0207430, IMG submission 187544) | Hot spring thermophilic microbial communities from Obsidian Pool, Yellowstone National Park, USA - site 3 bottle 8 (SPAdes) (version 2) | ecosystem: Environmental > Aquatic > Thermal...
GTATGTTCTAAAATAAAAACATTGACACTGGTGCATAAAGTTGATATAATTAAATCAAGCTTTTCAACCGGTTTGTAGCCTTCCCTTTGGGGATTGAAACTCTTTCTCTTTTTCCCTTTCTTCAAGTTCTCTAAACAGTTTGTAGCCTTCCCTTTGGGGATTGAAACACAAGTTGTAACATGGGACAAGCACCAGCAAGTGAGTTTGTAGCCTTCCCTTTGGGGATTGAAACCCATCTGCCATAAGCATATATAAAGCTATTCCTGCAAGGTTTGTAGCCTTCCCTTTGGGGATTGAAACTTTTTTGTGGCCACGCTATAAACTTCTGCACCGCCTGTTTGTAGCCTTCCCTTTGGGGATTGAAACACGCTAAAATATTAAACTCTTGTCCTTCAAGAGCACGTTTGTAGCCTTCCCTTTGGGGATTGAAACGAAAAAAAGAAATAGTAAGGTTGTAAAGTTGGAAAAGTTTGTAGCCTTCCCTTTGGGGATTGAAACGATAGTTTCCATTTACCGCCGTAATAGTCACGGTGCGTTTGTAGCCTTCCCTTTGGGGATTGAAACTTTAGCTATAGGATTGCCGAGAAAGTTCAGAATGGTGTTTGTAGCCTTCCCTTTGGGGATTGAAACCAAGAAAGATAAAGCGTCAAATAAACTTGGAAAGTGTTTGTAGCCTTCCCTTTGGGGATTGAAACCTGAACAGTTTAGACAGCTACAAGAGATGCTTGAGGAGTTTGTAGCCTTCCCTTTGGGGATTGAAACGGGAAAATCACCATCACTGAATACCGGCTCTACTGGGTTTGTAGCCTTCCCTTTGGGGATTGAAACACTATTCTGTACATCTTTTTCTTCCCTCCTTTTTTTTGGTTTGTAGCCTTCCCTTTGGGGATTGAAACTTTCTTAACTTTACAACTGCTGCGGACAGATCTAAAGTTTGTAGCCTTCCCTTTGGGGATTGAAACGTAGGAATATGCGCAGAAGGCAATTATATGTATGAGGTTGTTTGTAGCCTTCCCTTTGGGGATTGAAACCCGCTGGTATCAGTAGGCTTAAAATTCCCTTCTATCTTTGTTTGTAGCCTTCCCTTTGGGGATTGAAACACCAAGGTAGACCAATAGCTACTGTGGGTGCTCACTGTGTTTGTAGCCTTCCCTTTGGGGATTGAAACCAAATAACTCCTGAATTTTTGCAATGTCCCTGCCCGTTTGTAGCCTTCCCTTTGGGGATTGAAACACGTATCTTGAGATACTATTATCTGTTTAGCCAATGGTTTGTAGCCTTCCCTTTGGGGATTGAAACTTCCACCTGCTTGCTGTGTTACTGTTGTTAGCCTGGTTTGTAGCCTTCCCTTTGGGGATTGAAACCGTGAATGGGAATCTGGAATATGGCTAAAGGAAAGGGTTTGTAGCCTTCCCTTTGGGGATTGAAACTCTGACTTTTCAAAATATCTTTTTGCAATTTCCTCGGTTTGTAGCCTTCCCTTTGGGGATTGAAACTACCTATTTTAACTGCCATTATTTACACCTCCAAGGTTTGTAGCCTTCCCTTTGGGGATTGAAACTGCTATTAAAGACCGTAACTTGTATGAGGTTATGAAGTTTGTAGCCTTCCCTTTGGGGATTGAAACTACACTTGATTTTCCGATTTTTCCACTTTGATGTTAAGTTTGTAGCCTTCCCTTTGGGGATTGAAACTTCTGTTGCTTTCATCTGCTCCGAAAATTCTTGCGTCAGTTTGTAGCCTTCCCTTTGGGGATTGAAACGTTAAGATTTTCATCTTTTTTCCCCTCCCACTGCCAAGTTTGTAGCCTTCCCTTTGGGGATTGAAACATCCAAGACGCTTTTAGCAATGTTATCTATGTCAGGGTTTGTAGCCTTCCCTTTGGGGATTGAAACACATGCTCCAATCCAAGCTTAATTGCAATCGGCATTGTTTGTAGCCTTCCCTTTGGGGATTGAAACATTTGAACAAAAACCCTATGCCACCTCCTTTGTAAACGGTTTGTAGCCTTCCCTTTGGGGATTGAAACTCTTCTTGCTTTCTGTACTCTTCTCTTTTACAAGCGTTTGTAGCCTTCCCTTTGGGGATTGAAACTTTGATGATTTTTTGTATGATGAGACACATAAATTACGTTTGTAGCCTTCCCTTTGGGGATTGAAACAAAAATTTATTTTTCCAACCATCAACGATTTCATTGTTTGTAGCCTTCCCTTTGGGGATTGAAACCCTCTTTGTGTTGCATAGTTCAAAAGCCCATTGTGGTTTGTAGCCTTCCCTTTGGGGATTGAAACATTCTTATCGCATTTTCAGAAGCACCCGGTGCTTGGTTTGTAGCCTTCCCTTTGGGGATTGAAACTGCTGAAATATGCTTTTCCACCAAGCGCCCAGCACAGTTTGTAGCCTTCCCTTTGGGGATTGAAACAGAGTAGGAAAAACCTACTCTTCAAAGCGACAAGTTGTTTCGTTTGTAGCCTTCCCTTTGGGGATTGAAACTCGCTATATTGTATCAACTCCTTTTTTAGCATTGTGTTTGTAGCCTTCCCTTTGGGGATTGAAACCCTACTTGATACAAATCTTGTTTGTCTGCACTTACAGTTTGTAGCCTTCCCTTTGGGGATTGAAACCCATTTATTTGAATATCAAACAACTTAAATCTTGCCAGTTTGTAGCCTTCCCTTTGGGGATTGAAACTTTCTTATTGTACTTTCGTCGTACCCCGTCAGTTCGTTTGTAGCCTTCCCTTTGGGGATTGAAACCCGTTTGCAAAAGCTGCAGCAACATTCTTAATTAACGTTTGTAGCCTTCCCTTTGGGGATTGAAACAGAGAAACCTCCTCATTGTCATAGCTGATTCCAAAGGTTTGTAGCCTTCCCTTTGGGGATTGAAACGACCTTGTGAGTAAACTTGCACAGCTCGGGTTCAGGGTTTGTAGCCTTCCCTTTGGGGATTGAAACCTTGTTCTTTTTTTCAAGTGCGTGGCATTGCGCCACGTTTGTAGCCTGCCCTTTGGGGATTGAAATACTGTTTTTTTAGATTGTTTATTGGAAAATTAAATGCAACAGGGTAAAAAATTTAAAGTCATAGTTTTAAACTATGTATAATATCAGCTGAAAAGACAAGATCATACAAATGAGGATTGAAGCTGTAGCCTATGATAACCATACCACAAGGAGAATAAGATTTAAACATTTAAGTGAAGCAGAAAGAGGAATTATAGAAAAGCTATTAGAATTAGAGTATGGCATATGTGGATACACTCAAAAAACTGTAAAAACAAAATTTGGAGAGATGGAAATTGATAAAGCAAGAGACAGAGAAGGCGAGTTTGGACCTAAGATAATTTCCAAATATAAAAGAATTTTCAAGAGATTTCAAGAGAGTATAAAAAGCAACAAATGAAGAAAAGGTTTTCGAAAATTTTTGTCAAATAAAAGAGAAATGGGGAAACAACATCCTTATGCATTCAGAAGCGTGGAGAGCAATGGGGATTTGTTGACCTCGTTTTTTAAGTTTCCCCCAGAAATAAGAAAGATAATTTATACCACAAACATCATAGAAGGAATTCACAGACAGTTTAGGAAAGTAATAAAACAAAATCAGCATTTCCAAATGATATATCTTTAGAAGAGATACTTTATCTTGCAACCAAAAAGTTTGCAAGAAAGTGGACACAAAGGTACAGAAACTGGGATATAATATTGAACCAGCTTTTAATAACGTATCCTGCCAAGAAGGATGGTTTACATCTATTTACTTATCCTCAAAATCGTCAAACAAATCCTTTATATCAATATCCTCAAAATCCTCAAGAGGAATATCATCTTCACTTGAATAATCAATGTTATAGTAGTCGCATAGAAAATCAGAAGTGGCAAGGCTCAGGTCAAGTTCACCAAATTGGTTTGCTACAGAAAATGGGTCGAGTTTTTGCCATACTGTTTTAATATCTTTTGTCTCGTTCAAGTGCTTTATAAATATCTCAAGTCCAACCTTATCTTTGGGAAGCACCACAGTCTGCCCCGGCTTTATTGGCGACTTTTTGCTGGGTTTTGCCAAAAAGAGTTTTACAATAAATTCTATTGCAAAGTTGTCTGCATGAGACATGTATTTCTTCTTGCAGCTATTACATTTGACATAAGCTATATCAGCAAAGTTAATAAGCCCTATTTTAGCAAGATACCCTTCATCCTGCCACTCAAGCTCAACATTGCTGCTACCACAACTGTAGCAAATACTTGGAGTGACTGTGTCTTTTACAAGATTGTAATAGAAGATATAGTCATTGTCAAAACCATATGGAAAAATGGCTGCAAATCTTCTTTCCCAGCAGTTCGCAGGATTGCACATTTTGTCTTTTTTGCTTTTATTATTTGGACACATGCCAAAATAACCTGGACAAAATTTAAAATACAGAAAGTCTCTTATGCTTGTAAATCTTACAAACTCATCTTTCATAAGCTCTCTTATACTTGCATTTTCTGAGAGTTTTCTCTCAACAAAATCAAGTATTGTCTCTTTATTTGATGTGTTTATAGAAAATTTACCTTTATCTTCTCTTTTTTCCATAACAATATCAACCTCTTTTCTGATTCAAACTATACTTTTTAACCAAACAACCCTTGCCAAATCATTTTAAAAACAAATCTCTTAAATCTCTGTATCAAGATAATACCACACCATTGTCTTCTATCCATTCAAGTGCCTTTTTTGTGTATTCAAAATCTTTCTCCAGCATATCTCTTAGCGGAAGGTATTCTAAAACTTCTTTTGCTAATGTCTTAACTGTATCATTATAACTTTGTAAGGGCTTATAATTCACTTCAACATTCTTGACAGCAAATGTTGTATCAGCCCTACTTTTTAGAAATACGTTGCACTTTATCATGCACTCCAAAAAATCTCTCTGGCAAAGAAAAGTAAGCTTTTTTAAAACATCTGTAATATCCTTTGAAGCATCTATATACTTTACCTGCACTTGTTTTATTTCTATTATTATATCATCAACTATCTCTTTTTTGGCATTCAAATTCATAGATTTTAATGCCTGGATGAGATTATCTATGAAAACCTCAAATGTAGGCGAAATCTCTGTAAACATGCCTATCTTTACATCACCAAAGATAGCTCTAAAATTCTCCAAAACAGCTTCGCTAAAAAACGTAATTGTCACCTTTCTAATTTTTGCTCAGCTCCTTTTTTAAAACCAATTTTCATTTTTCTTTGAACTTCTCATGAACATTGAGTAGTTTGTGAAAATAGACAAGTTGCATTTCAAACATCCTCTTCAAAATCTCCCTAATTGGCGCAACAACAAATCTTTTTGAAACTGGACTAAAATAAAGGTCGTAATAACCTGGTCCCTCAAAGAGTATGTCAAAGTCTTTGAAATTCTCTCCAAATTCCTTTTTGAGCTCCTCAATAGTCTTGGCATATACAATGTTCATTGCAACATTTCCTTCGTTTTCAAAAAGCTTTTTATATGCCTCACAAATGTCAAGTACAGAAAAGTTCGAAACGGGAAAGTTTTCATACAAATCATCAAAGTACTGATAAAGTGCACATGGCATTATTATTCTCTCTTTATTCTTCTCCACAATCCCATAATAACCTTCGCCAAGCCAGACAATAGGAATCATATCAAGAGTCAAATCTGTAAATATATCAAAATTATTGTTTGCCGCCCAGATCTTCATTGAATTTAGCATGGATATTATATCAGTAGAATAGACAATATATAAAAACTCTTTGTAAAAAGCATTTGCAATATCAAAGTTTTTGAGCTGCTGCTCAGTTGGTATTGGAATGCGGAGCTTTTCTAAAAACTCTTTTGTATATATCCAGTTGTTCTTTTGTATGACAGTATTTAAAAAGTTTGAGAAGGTTAAAATTTCTCCCACTCCCTTAAAAATATCTTTAACAAGTATCATTTTGAATTCTATTTTATCTTATCTCAGCTGAAATTACAAATCTTGATAATAAAATTCTTTCATTTTGACTCTTGCAAAATTATACTTTTTTCCATTAAAATTTATATTGTAATAGTATATATCTTAATACTATCCTTTGTTTTATCAAAAAAAGAATTTGAAGGGGTGGTTGTATGGAAGTTTTAAAAGTTGCTGCTTCATCAATGCCTCAGAAGGTTGCAAATGCACTTGCTGCTATTGTAAAAGAACAAGGAGAAGCAGAACTTCAGGCTGTTGGCGCTTCCGCTGTAAATCAAGCTGTTAAAGCTATCGCAATTGCTCGTGGTAAGGTTGCTCCAAACGGAATAGACCTTTACGTAATACCTGCATTCGCAGATATCTTGATAGATGGTGAAAAGAAAACAGCTATCAAATTCATCGTAAAGTCAAGATAAATTAAAAAGAAATATGCCAAATGGGCTGTTAGACGTCTGTCAAAACAGGAGGCAGCCCATTTGTTTTTTTTTCATACTCGCATAATAAAGTATTTTAGCCACAGCAAAAATCTATTTTTATCTCTCCGCTGCTGGCAACAAGGACGTTCTGAATCTTTATCCCTTTTATATTCTGCAAAAGTAGCTTTTGCAAATTAATTTCTAACCTGTCTTTGAAAAGAGTTATTCCTGGAATTTGCTCATCCTTCAATTTCCCAAGTAAAAATCCGTAGATGATAACACTCTTTGCAGGATCAAATAGAACCACTATCTTTTCAGCCTCTGATGTAATGGTAAATTTTAAAGTTATCTCTGGCAAAATACTCACAGGTTTTATTTTAACTCTTATTTCGCTGCCCGCAACATCTATTTCTTTTATTAAATCAGGAAGAGAAATATTTTTAAGGACAATATCAACAACCTCTTGCAAACTGGTATTAATATGTCCCATATCCTGCCTTTCCCCTCTTTTCTGGCATAATCTTTTGTGTGATAAAAAAGTTCTTTACAACTATTTTTATACCCTCATAGAGTATTTTTTAAAATCCAAATTTCATGTGAAGTTTATTGAGAAAAAATAAAGAGCTGCTTTACCTACTTCTTTTCAAAATCTGCAGCTCTTTTCTTACTCAAATATTTGAGACTACATTGAAACTTTCTTTTGCAAAAGCAACTTTTCTATCTCATCTTTTGGAATAGGCTTGCTAAAAAGATAACCTTGACCAAAATCACAGCCAATCTCTTTTAAGATCTCAAGTTCCTTTTTGTTCTCTATTCCCTCTGCAACAACTTTTAAACCAAGCTTGTGCGCCATCAGGATAATTCCCTCTACAATTGCCCTGCTCTCTTTTGAAATCTCAAGCTCAGATATGAAACTTTTATCAATCTTAACACCACTAATTGGAAGCTTTTTTAAGTATATAAGCGATGAGTACCCTGTTCCAAAGTCATCAATTAAAAATTTTATCCCCATCTGGTACAAAAAGCTCAAAATTTTCAAAGACACATCAAAGTTTTCAACAGCCCCTGTTTCGGTAATCTCAAAGGACACCTTAACCGGGTCAACAGAGTATTTTTCTAAGAGTTTTACAACTGTGTTTTCAAAATATTTAGTTTTAAACTGGTACGCAGAAAGATTTATTGCCATATGAATATCATTTATACCTTTCTGCTCCCAATCTTTGAGGTCTTTTAGTGCCTTTTCAATTACCACCTCTCCAATTTTTACAATAAGTCCACTTTCCTCTGCAACTGGTATAAACTCAAGTGGTGATACCATTCCTTTTTGTGGCAAAAACCACCTTATCAGCGCCTCAACACTGTTAATTTCCATATTTTCAAGGTTTATCACTGGCTGATAGTAAAGTACAAGCTCATCATTTTCTATTGCTTTTCTTAAATTTTTTTCTATCTCTATCTTATTTAGATTTTTCAATAGCAAAAACGGCATAAAAATCTGAAAATCGTTTTTCCCATTTTCCTTAGCAAGAGAGAGTGCCATGTCAACATTTCGAAGAATCTCTTTTGTATCCTTTCCATCCTCAGGGTAAAAAGATATTCCCATACTCACTGTTGTGAAAAGCTCTCTTTCTATTTTTTCTATAAATATCTCATCTTCAAAAATTTTCTGAATCTCTGTGCAAACCTTTATGACAAAGTCTTTCTTTTCAAGACTATTTAGAATTATAGCAAACTCATCCCCACCAACTCTGCTAAAGTAGTATTCAACTTCCAAGCCTTTCAGATACTCAGTTATTTTCTGGGAAATTGTCCTTAGGTATTCATCGCCAACTTCATGACCATACAGGTCATTTATATCTTTGAAATTGTCAATGTCAATTAATATAACAGCTCCAATTTTACCTGTTTTAATTGCTTTTTCAATTAACTCGCTTAATTTATCTTCAAAAAGCTTTCTATTGGGTAGATTCGTAAGCTGGTCAAAATACGCAAGATATTTTATTTTGTTTTCATACTCTTTTCTGGATGTATAATCAATATTAATGCCTATTAATCTCTCTGGGTTGCCATCACTGTTATAAAACACCTTTATATGTGCTGAGACCCACCTATAGTTCCCGTTTCTGTCTTTTATTCGCGCTTCATATTCTACTTTTTCGTCTTTTAACTCAAAAGCTCTTTGAATCTTTTCCATCACAGCTTTTATGTCATCTGGATGGTAAAGCTCAAGCCAGGCGTAATAGTCAACCTTCAAGTCAATCTTATCTATTTCAAAATAGTCTTTGAGGTTTCCATAAAACTCAATCTTCTTTTCGGCAACATCAAACTCCCAAATACAATCTGAAATGTTTTCAACTATGAATTTATACCTCTCTTCCTCTTCTTTTATAAGCTCTGTTTGTTTATTTAAAATTTCTAAGGTATTTACCAACTCCTGATTTGTCTCTTCAAGCTCTTCATAGCTTTCTTCCAAAAGACGCTGAGTCTTTTTAATAGGTGTAATGTCAAGCCCTGTTGAAATAATCAACGGTTCATTCAGATATGAATTTTCAACAACCACATTATTCCAAATTATCCAGCGTAAATCCCCGCTTTTGGTGATAATCTCACTCTCATAGTTATTCAAAATCTTTTTTTCGGCAATTTCTGAAAATAGTTTCTCAGCATTCTCACGCCTGAACTCTGGGATGAATATATCAACCCATTTTTTCCCTATTACCTCTTCTTTCTTATACCCTGTGACCTCCTCTGCAAATCTGTTAAAGAAGATAATCTCACCTTTTAGATTGAGAGTAAGTACTATTACATTTGCGTTAGATGCTAAAAGCTCTGCATATTTTTCATAAGCTTCTTTTCCCTGCTGAAGCCTTTTGTTTATACCTCTCATTACAAACATTGTAATGCTGGAGGCAAAGATGATTATAAAAAGAATATAGACCATCGAAAACACTACTTCTCTGTTCTTTTTCTCATAATAGTATGGAGAATATGTAGAAAAGTAGTTGTAATAAAGCTGATCAAATACACCATTTTTAATAAGCTCTTTTAGTCTTGTATTTACATAACCAACAAGCTCAGGATGTTTTTTGCTTATACCAAAACTGCTTTCAACTACAAAAATATCTTTCAATTTGATTTCAACTCTGTTTGTGTAGTTGCTTTTTACTATAAAGTAGTTGGCAACCTCTTGAGAGATTATAATTGCATCTACTCTGCCATCTAAAAGTGCTGCAAACTCATCCTCAATGGTTTGAAAGGTAAGATAGTTCTTAATTTTCAATCTTTCTTTTAGCAATGTCTCTGTATAATCACCTTTCTGGACACCTATTTTAAAAGAACCTAAATTATTCAATGCTATATCTTTGTTAAAATCTTTTCTAGTATAAATCCCAACATGCCTTTTGAAAATTGGGTCTGAGAAATAGACCTCCTTTTTTCTCTCTTCTAATATTACAATAGGGCCAGTGATGTCAATTTCGCCACTTACAAGCCTTTTATAGACATTTTCCCATGTATCGCTACTCACACTCAAAAAATATTTATCTGGCTCAAAAATCAAGTTTGCCAAATCAACTGAAAATCCATACACTCGCCCATTTATAACATACGAAAAAGGTGGGTACTGCTTATCTACTTGAAATTTTATTGTTTTGTGATAACAATATGCAACCTGGCTTGTAAAAAGAAATAACAGGATTGATACTATAATAACCTTTAAAGTCTTTTTCATAAAAATCAACCTTTGAAATTTTCCAAATATGCTAATACTCTATTCAAATATATACCCATTTTGAAAAAAATTAAAACAATTTTTGAGCAAACTTTTAAATACCACTTCAAGCCAAAATTTCTCTTGGGCCTTACAGCAACGCCTGAAAGGTTGGATAACAAAGATGTTTTTGAACTTTGCAACTACAATGTTGTTTATGATTAAGGCTCAAAGATGCAATAAACAAAGGTTATCTGGTGCCTTTTCATTTAGAAGAAGGAGAAGAATCTTTAATATTCAATACATTTGCACACCAATTTATTAAAATAGTTGAGAATACGATGATGACAAAGATTTATAAAATGCCCTTGCTTCTTGCGTTCTACAATAATAGAAGGGCTCTTATCTCTCACACCTTCTCCTCATACCTCTCAAGAGCTTTTTTCACTCTTGAAATTATCTCATTCCTTATCCTCTCAGGCGAGATTACAACAACGTCCTTTCCCAAATACAAAATCCTTGACAATACTTCCGCCTCTTCAAAGGTGTAGTAGTAGATTGTAAGTTGGTGTTTGTTTTTTTCTCTCAAAAACCTTGCCGATTTTTTGAAGGATGAAAAAAGGCAAAATGCTCTTTCTAAAGCATTTCTTGTGTTCATAACCTCAAGTATTATAGGCTCTGGTGCTTGGGACTTTTTCAAAAACTCTTCATACTTTTTTGAAATTTCAGTTACAGTGAATTTTTTAGAGGTCAGCTCCAAATCATGAAGATTTTGAACAACACATTTTGCAAAGCTGTGAGAAGATATAGAGTAAATAATTGCATAGAGCAAATCATCCTTGAGAGAATATTGAATCTTTACAGGAATTCCTGTTTCTTTAAATTGATGACCACTTCTTGTTATGTAAGTGTAGTTTATAGCTTTTTTTTCTAAAGCTGCATGAATTAAAATTCTTAGTTTCTTGCCAATCTCTTTTACCCATTCTCTTTTTACCACTTTGGAGTAGTTTTTAGGAAGCAGAATTCCTGGGTCAAACAGAAAATTGTTATTCACTTTTAGCTTTTTTATCTTTTCAATTGTTTCATCTTCCAAAAAAAGATGTACATAGCGGCTTGAAGTAATGAATTTCAACCACAAGAGTTCTATGTCTATGGCATAAGGCTCAATTGGCGCATCAATTCTTAAAGTTAAAAGAGAATCATCCTCTCTTTTTAGAAGATATAGGTTTTTATTCTCTTCCTCATTCTTGTCTAAAACTCTTCTCTCTAAGCTTGGAAAATTACAATTGTATTTTTGCAAAATCTCCTGCACACCTCTTCGGGTAATTCCGCCATTTTTGTAAGCTGTGTTGATAATCTCTTCTAACGCCTTGTAAAATGTGCTTTTTATGTTACTGAATATCTCCATAGTTTCTCAAAATCTCCTTCCACTCTTCTATAATCTCTTGTCTGAGCTTACTTGAGTCTTCGCTGGCATCCTCAACAACAACCCTGTGTGAAAAGCTTCTAAGCCATGGTTTGAATTCTTTTAGGTTGCTAAGTTCATACTCTACAACAAATTCATTTTGGCTTACTATATCTATTTTCGCATCTTTCAGTTCTCTTTTTACCCTGTTTAACACAAAGTTGAAGCTGGCCTCTTTATCATCAAGGATGAACCTTAGTTTTACTTTTTTAAACCCTGTTTTTCTGAGTGGAACAGACACAAAAAAGCACTTCTCAATAACTTTCCAGTACTCTTTGAAAATGTTTTTGTCAAATGTCTCATCTAAAATTTCTATTTTTCTTACCCTTGAGGCAGGAAGAGTATTTATTTCCTTTTCATTTAGCACAATAAAATACCATCTGCCAAGCTTTACATCGTAAATAATTCTGAGTGGAATACAAATATACTCTTTGCATTCATTTTTGCCTCTTGGATAATACCAAACTTTTGTTTTTCGACCACTTGAGGCTGCCTGCCAAAATCTCCATACAAGCTCTTCATCTAAAACATAATGATGAGGCACATATGTAAACCAAAATAGTTGATTTGCTTCTTTTACAAACTCTTCTTCACCATTTTTCAGAAGATATTTTTCCAAGCTCTCTTTTAAAAACCATCCCGGAACATTTGGTACATTTGTGTTTATAAAAAATAAAACCGATAGGTAGATGTTTTTTAGCTCATCTATTGAAAACCCTGAAAAAAGTTTTTCTATAGTATTCGACAAAACATAAACTTTCTCTTTTCTTAAAAATTTTATAATCCCTACATTTTGCATTTCCTTCAATGTCCTTTTTATACTTGAATCAATGGCTTTGTCCTTTGTCCTTTCATCAAGCGCAAAGTAAATTTTATCCATTATTTCATTTGTAGATGCTTTTTTGTCTTTTGAAGAATTCAAAATCTGAAGAATCATGAAAAACAATGTTGTTTGAAGCGGAGTTGATGTTTTTGAAAAATATATATTGATAAGCGGATTTTCTACCTCTTTGAAAAAGTCTTCAACTACACACGGCAAAACCTTTTTGCCATCTCTTTCGACCGACAGATACTCATCTTCTTTTAAAAACACTCTCATCCGTCGCAGTTCTTCATCAAATGTCCTTTTCCCTATCTGGAAAAGCTCAGCGTCTTCTCGTGAATAACATCCATATAAATACACAAGTCGTGAAAAGTTCCTAAGCTTGTTAAAGTCATTTATAAAAGGATTGAACTCTGGCATAGTGTACTGCCCCTTCATAAGTTTTCTTTCTTTATGAGTTTTTCGCTGCGGGTAGAGAAAATTCCTTGTTATATTAATAACATTATACCAAAAATTAAAAGCAGGCTAAAGATTCTCAATAGAACCTTGCCTGCTTTCTGGTTGTAAACCTTTGTTTTAAATTTAACTTTTTCCCTAAATGTATCTGTGTCAAGGAAGCTGTAAAGTGGACAATAAGTGAAATTATTCCGGCCTCTGTTCCATCAATTTCCTCTTCTTTGCGACTTTGTTAAGATGTACGCAAAGACTATTACAAAAATCATAAATGTTATTACATCTGAAAGCTTCAGGTTGCTGTCATCTTCAGAGGAAGAGCTGTTAGCTGGCATTTGTGTATCACTATACCCTTTATGTTCCTCAAGATTTAGGTTGTACTCTTTGGCAACCTCGCTTGCAACTGCAAAAAGTGTATCCTTTATTCCCTTTGAGTATTCCTTATTCTCAAACGTTGGAATTGCATATGTGTCTAAAATTCTCCCTGCCTTGCCATCTGGGATTGCACCTTCTAAGCCATGGCCAACTTCTATTCTTATCTTTACCTTAGCAACAACTTTACTTTGAAAAGTCAACTGTGGGAGCTTTTTGAGCTTCGGCTTCCGCTTTGAAATATTGCTTTTCTTCAAATCCAAACATGCGCGCAATAAGTACATTTGGGAAGACTTTTATCTTTGTGTTATAGCTTCTTACCGCATCGTTGTAGTCTTTTCTTGCAACAGCTATTCTGTTTTCTGTGCCAGATAGCTCATCCATAAGTGTAATAAAGGTTTGGTTAGCCTTGAGGTCAGGGTAGTTTTCAACTATTGCCAAAAGCCTTGAAAGTGCATTAGAAAGCTCTTCATTTGCTTTTGCCTTGTCTTCAACTGTTGAAGAGTTTATCAGTTTTGACCTTGCTTCTGCAAGCTTTTCGAAGATATCCTTTTCATGCTTTGTATAACTTTTTACTGTGTTTACAAGGTTAGGAATTAAATCTGCTCTTCTTTGAAGCTGATTCTCTACCTGACTCCACTTACTTTTTACGTTTTCTTCAGCTTTAACAAGGCTGTTGTATACTGAAAAAAGATAGAGCAAAACAAAAGCTATTAATATTAAGATGATTATAAGTACGCGACTTTGCCTTTTTACTTTATTTTGGTCTCTCCTTTCATTGATTTTTTATTTTGTCCAACATATCTATATATACCCAGAAAATTATTATATTCTATCAAGAAGCAAAAAGATACAAGTGAGCAGATTTTAGCATTCATTAAAAGAACCTCTAAGAGCTCGTATAAGGCTTTATATCCTCGATTAACCGAATATTTTTAAATTTATCTCTAAGGTTTTCTACTTTTTAACATTATTGGTCCAAATTAATTTTATTCAAAAAATATGAATATATACTTACTTTGACTAAAAGTCACTTTTGTCGATCTCCAGTGCAAAATTTTTGAGGTTTGATTTGTATACGGTTTCATTTAGGTGTGGTGAGGGTTCGTCTGGATTGCTGGCAACAGCGGGATAGACGGAAGGGGTTTATGAGGCTTAAAATGTTGATTTTTCTTGCTTGAGTGGTATTTTGATATAATGTATTGATATCTTAGGTAAAATATTTATAGGGCTTGAGATGGAAAAATGCTCTCTCCTCTTGGGAAAAATGAGAGGATGATATAAAATAATGAGTGAAAAAAAGAAAAAACTGAAAGGAAAAACAAACCAAAGGAGGGAGCA
>Ga0207430_10273_pt1 | contig 14496 bp, 13 predicted proteins | sample YelNatsi3bottle8_FD_187544 | JGI IMG/M metagenome (GOLD analysis project Ga0207430, IMG submission 187544) | Hot spring thermophilic microbial communities from Obsidian Pool, Yellowstone National Park, USA - site 3 bottle 8 (SPAdes) (version 2) | ecosystem: Environmental > Aquatic > Thermal...
TACTCTTTCTTTGTCTTTTTTACTTATTACCATATAATGAAACCTCGAAATATTATTCTTAAGAATTATCTTAATACTATATTCCTATATTGTCCAGTTATGCTATCCCTAACTACTTCTAATATGCTTAAAATAGCAGCTTTAAGCTCTCATTTCCTTTATTTAACTCCAAATTCCGAATTAAAGAGGTTAATAACCAGCAAATAAGTTTACACAGACATAAAGTGGTTAGTTGTGAATCATATACCGGCCTTTTGCTTTGTATATATTTTTGATTTTTAACACACATATTTAAGTATTTTTATTTATTTTTTAGCAAAAGAAATTAATTAACTAAGTGTGCACTTTATAAATTCGAGCTCAAATTTTTATTAAATTTTAATTCAAATTTATTAAAAACCACTTGACATGTTGTCGTATATTGATTAATATATTATTGTAAGAAGTACAAACATAGTAATAATAGTACAAAAGAAATTGTGCTTATAAGATAAAAAAGTTTAATTCAAGGTTAAAATTCAAATTTTTGATGTTAAATATAAAACACCGACATATGTTGTAGTAGAAGATAAAAAATATCGATGAGTAAAGTATAAGTGTTGTTAAATAAGTTGTTTTTAGGAATTTTTAATAGTTTATTTTTAAAATTATTAAAAAAATTTAGTTTTTAGAAGCAACCATAGCTAAGTAGCTATGGATGCAATATTAATAAAAAAAGAGGAGGTTATAAAAATGAAAAAGGTTTTAAGAAGTGTGTTGGTGTTGTCTGTTTGTTTTGCCTTAGTATTCACAACGATGTTTGTATTTGGGAAAAGCTCAACCTCAACATCTTCAAAGTCCCAAAAGAAAAAGCTTATCTATGTGATCACTCCTTCACACTCAAATCCATTCTTTAAAGCAGAAGCTGATGCTGCAGCACAAAAAGCAAAAGAATTGGGCTATGATGTGAAAGTTGCTGTACATGATGATGATGTTGCAAAGCAAAGCAAATTGTTTGATGAGGCTATTGCCGCAAAAGCCGCTGCGATTATTTGTGATAATGCTGGTGCAGATGCAACAATTGCTCCAGTCAAAAGAGCAAAAGCAGCTGGAATTCCAGTATTTTTGATTGATCGTGAAATTAATGCGACAGGTTTGGCAGTAGCTCAGATTGTTTCCAACAATTATCAAGGTGCTAAATTGGGTGCACAAGAATTTGTACGTCTAATGGGTGGAAAAGGTAATTATATTGAGTTGGTAGGTAAAGAATCTGATACGAATGCTGGAATACGTTCAAAAGGTTTTCATTCAGTCATAGATAAATATCCAAACATGAAGATGTTAGCAAGAGTTAGTGCTAACTGGAGTCAAACAGAGGCTTACACAAAAATGGAATCTTTAATACAACGTTATGGGAAGAGTATTCAAGGTGTAATTTGTGGAAATGATACAATGGCAATGGGAGCTATGGCGGCATTATTGGCACATAATATGAAAAATGTCATTGTTGTTGGATTTGATGGTAGCAATGATGTTAGAGATTCAATATTAAGAGGCGAAATAAAAGCAACAGTTCTTCAACCATGTTGGGAAGGTGCTGAATTAGCGGTAGAGCTTGCTGATAAATATATAAAAACAGGTAAAACAGGAAGACCGGAGAAAATTCTTCTTGACTGTACATTAATAACTGCTAAGAACGCTAAGAATTTGAATAATTTTAGGTTACTAAAGAAGTAAACTTTTATTAAGGGGGGGGGGTAGTAGCTTACGGCAGGTAAAAGCTACTACTACCCACCTTTTAAATAGTGTAGAGTTGCAGGTATATTAGCTTTTTAGGAAGGGAGTTATTTATTCAAATGGGGAGAATGGGAAAATCGCTATATTTTATTAAAATTTTAGGACTTATTTTAGTGATACTGATAATAAGTGGGCTTTTAAGTGGCTGTAAACCTTGGACAGTTGTAAAAATAAATAAAGAAGAAAATAATAAAAAGAAAAATGAGATACAGATATATTTTGAAGATACCAGTTTTGACGCAGAAAAATATGTGAACTCTATTTGGGAGAAACAGGTAATACCTTATGTTGAGCAAAAAGCAGTAGATTTGAAAGGACTTTTGGAACAAATGCAAAAAATAAGCATTGATGAAGTTGGTAAAAAATTTGGAGTCAGACGGGGCGATGAGAGTAATCCATGGAATTTTTTAGTTAAAGGAGAAGGAAAGATTATTAAAGTCGATACTAGCTCACCAAATGGAATCATAGAAGTTGATATTCTTCCATACGATGGTAAAAGTAATATAGTGATTCAAATTGGTCCTGTTATAAATGGCACTTCAATAAGAGATGTTCTTGAGTTTATTTCATTTGACAAATTTGTAAATCAAATTCAATTAGCCGATATTGCTGACGCTTTTAATAATAAAGTTTATCAAGATATACTTTCGAAGATTGATTTTAATAAAGCTGTAGGCAAAAAAGTTTCTTTTATAGGAGCTTTTACTTATGAAGAAGGAGAAAAAATAACAATAACTCCAATAGAATTTAAAATGCAATAAAAATGGAGGAAAATATATTATGAAGGGTTATGCAGAGAGTGTAACCGAAAGAAGTATTTGTCTTACTGCTAAAAATATAACAAAGATATATCCAGGAACAATAGCTCTTAGGGGCGTAGATTACAATGTTTATAAAGGTAAGGTTAATGCATTAATTGGAGCCAACGGGGCTGGAAAATCAACTCTTATGAAAATTTTAGCAGGAATTGAAAAACCAACAAGTGGCGAGATATTTTTAAACGGAAATAAAGTGGAATTACATAGTCCAGATGATGCTTTCAAACATGGAATAGGAATAGTTCATCAAGAGTTAAATTTGTTTCCTAACATGACTGTCTTGCAAAATCTTTTTATTGGTAATGAGCAAACAAAGAAGAAATTCATATTGGACAACAAATTTCATTATTCTATGGCAAAAAATATTCTCAGTATGTTAGAGCATTCTATTGATCCAAATACGAAAGTAGGAGACTTAAAAGTTGGAGAACAACAGATAATAGAAATTGCCAAAGTTATTGGAAGGCATAACATACAGATTTTAATATTAGATGAGCCAACATCAGCGCTTAGTACAACAGAAGTAAAAGTATTGTTTAAGGTTATAAGAGAATTGTGTAGCAAGGGAGTATCTATAATATACATTTCTCACAGATTGGAAGAGATAATGGAAATTGCTGATTATATTACAGTATTAAGAGATGGTTTGAAAGTTGCTGAAGCCAAAAAAGATGATGTAGATATTAATTGGATAATTCAACAAATGATAGGACGAAGTAGCTTTGATATTAATTATAAAGGAAAAGATATAAGCAAAGATGTATTGCTAAATGTTGAGAAATTGAGTCTTAGAAAGCCCAATGGAGAATATATTTTCAAAGAGTTATCATTCAAACTTTATAGAGGTGAGGTTTTAGGGATATTTGGTTTACTTGGTGCGGGGAAGAGTGAGTTGGCTGAGGCCATAATGGGAATACATGAAAATTATGTTGATGGTAACATATATTTTAAAAATAAGAAAATCAAAATAGATGATATTTCTGGGCAAATTAGAAAGGGAATTATGCTTGTTCCTGAGGATAGACAGAGAGAAGGTTTAGTTCCTATTTTATCAGTTGAAAAGAATGTAGTTTTAGCAAGTTTGTATAAATATCTATTAGGACCAAGTATATCAAAGAAGAAAGTAAGTGCTCAAGTACAGAAGATGATAAATGAAACAAGAATCAAGGTTAGTGATCCTAAACTTCCAGTAATGACTTTGAGTGGAGGCAATCAACAAAAAGTAGTAATAGCTAAGGCATTATCAACAGAACCTAAAGTATTGATTTTAGATGAACCTCTAAGAGGTATTGATGTTGGAGCGAAAATGGAAATATATAAAATCGTAAGAGAATGTGCTGAAAAAGGAATAGGGATAATTTTTATTTCATCGGATATTAAAGAGTTGTTACCAGTATGTGATAGAATCTTAGTAATGTCTAAAGGAAGATTTACAGGCGAGTTTTCAGGTGAGGAAATGAATGAAGAGTTGATAGTTGCAGCTTCTTATAGATAAATTATCTGACATCAGCTTAAATTAGAAAAGGAGAGACTTATTATGATTAAAGATTATAAAAAAGAAAACAAAATATTGTTTAAAATATTATGGGAAGGAAGAACGTTAATAGCATTATTTATCTTGGTGGCTGTATTTGGTATAAAAGTCCCTAATTTCTTGACTGTGGAGAATATGTTGACAGTAACAAAACATGTAGCTGAATATGCATTATTGGGCATAGGAATGACTTTTATTATTTTGACAGGAGGTATAGACTTATCAGTTGGGTCAATAGTTGGGTTCGCTGCGATGATAGCAGGTGGTTTTATTTATGAAGGAATTGTTTTACAGAAATTTGGTATTACAATATTTTTAAGTATACCAATAGTTATTATACTAACCTTAATAATTTCAGCATTAGTAGGTACTCTTAATGGATTAATAATTAGTTATGTTCGCATACCACCATTTATTGCGACATTAGGCACAATGTATGTATTTAGAGGTTTTGCACTACTACGTTCGAATGGCATGACATTCCCAAACCTTCAAGGTAAACCCGAGTATGGTAATACAGGATTCGAATGGTTGGGACAGGGTTTTATTAGTGGTATACCGGTAGCAGTAATAATATTTATTATTGTAGCTATAATTGCAGCATATATATTAAGCAAAACACCTTTTGGGTGGCATGTTTATGCTGTTGGAGGAAATGAAAAAGCGGCTGAATTAAGCGGGCTAAAAGTCAAAAAAATAAAAATTTTATGTTATACAATTTCTGGATTTTGTGCAGGTTTAGTTGGGTTAATAGTTGCATCTGAGCTTGTAGCTTCACATCCTGCTATTGGAGAAGGATGGGAGATGAATGCAATTGCAGCAGCAGTTCTTGGAGGCGCTTCGCTTTCTGGAGGAATTGGTAGTATAGGAGGAACAGTTATAGGTGCTTTCATTATTGGTGTTTTAAATGACGGTATGGTTATGATGGGAGTATCTGAATTCTGGCAGAAAGTAGTAAAAGGAATAGTTATAGTTTTAGCTGTTGGTTTAGATATATTACAGCAAGAAATTAGAAAAAGACAGATTACAAAACCAATACCTGATGGAAAATAATAATTGGAACTTTTTAAAATTAAATTTTTTGAAGGTGACAGTATGGCTGATATTTGTGTATTGGGTAGTGTTAATATGGATGTAGTTATAAAGGTTGATGATATGCCTGCAGTCGGGGAGACCATAAAAGCAAAAGAAATAAAAAAGATTTGTGGTGGTAAAGGTGCAAATCAAGCTGTTGCTGTGGCGAGGCTTGGTGGAAATGTTGCTTTCATTGGGTGTATAGGAAAAGATGAAAATGGCGAAATATTATTAGAAACCCTGAAGAAAGAAAAAATTGATACAAAAACAATAAGATTGGATGATAAATTACCTACTGGTGTTGCTTATATCATTGTAGATAAAAAAGGAAGAAATATGATATTAGTTTATTCAGGAATGAATAGTGATTTGAATGAAAATGATGTATATAACAACAAAGAAGTAATAGCTAACTCAAAAATATTAATTTCTCAATTAGAGATTCCACTCAATGCAGTAATTAAAGCATTCAAAATAGCTAAAGAAAAGGATGTAATAACTATTTTAAATCCTTCTCCAGTATGTGATATACCTGATGAGCTTTACAGATTTTGCGATATAATAATTCCAAATGAAATGGAAGCAGAAAGGCTAACAGGCATATATCCGGCAACTTTGAGTGATATTGAAAAGATTGGAAAGTTTTTCTATTACAAGGGTATAAGAATTTCAATTATAACATTGGGTGAAAGAGGTTCGGCTATATACTATAATGGGAAGATTAATATGGTGTCAAGTATTCAAGTTAATGTTATAGATACTACAGCAGCTGGAGATACTTTTATAGGCGCATTTGCTTGGCAATTGTCAAAAACTGACGAGTTAACTTTTGAAAAATTATGCAAAATAGTAGAATTAGCCAATAAAGTGGCAGCAATTTCAGTTACTAAAGAAGGTGCTCAATCCTCAATTCCTCATCTCTCAGAAGTGATAGATATATATGGGAGTGTTGAGTTATGAAAAAAGGGATGTTATTAAATTCTGAAATATCAAAAGTCATTGCAGAAATGGGGCATACTGATATTATTGCTATTGCAGACAGTGGGTTGCCTATACCAGTTAATGTAAAAAGAATTGATATTGCTCTTACAAAAGGTATACCATCTTTAATTGATACATTGAGAGTAATTTTGTCAGAATTGTATGTAGAAGAGGCTATATTAGCAGAAGAGATTATTTTAAAAAATCTTGAACTATACAATATAACTAAAAGAACTTTAAAAGAAATTCCGATAAAGCTAATTTCTCATGAAGAATTTAAAAAGCAAATAACATTTTGCAAAGCGGTAATCAGAACGGGTGAACAAACACCATATGCAAACATAATTTTAAAGTCGGGAGTTGTATTTTAATTATATCATTGTAATTGAAATTGCTATTTTTCTATTGTGGAGAGTTAGTAGATAAAATTCCAAGAAGATTTTAGAATTGCAAGATGGTTGGTAAAGAAATAGTAAAATCAGGTATTTTTACTGGCGACAGAATGAAAATTACTGAATGGACGGTTGTGAAATTACAAAAACTTTCTAAATAGGAACTCAATATTTGAAAAGGAGGCTTACAAGTGGAACAGATGACCCTAAGTGAGTTGAAAAAGAAATCAATCGAAATACGAAAACAAGTATTAAAAATGATATACACTGCAAAAAGTGGACATACTGGAGGTTCGTTATCAAGTGTTGATATTTTAGTAACGTTGTTTTACAGAATTATGAACTTAGAGAGAGGAGAAGAAAGCGATAAGTTTGTTTTGAGTAAAGGTCATAGCGTAGAAGGATACTATGCAATATTAGCAGATATTGGATATTTGTCGAAAGATGAATTAGAAAGGTATTGTCAGTTTGGCTCTATATTAATAGGTCATCCAACAAACAAAGTAAAAGGTATTGATATAAATACTGGAGCACTGGGGCATGGTTTATCAGTAGGAGCAGGAATGGCTTTAGCAGGAAAAAGGAAAGGAAGAAACTACAGGGTTTTTGTATTGATGGGAGATGGTGAGTTAGCAGAGGGTTCAGTATGGGAGGCAGCAATGTTTGCTGCAAATTATAAGCTTGATAATCTTGTTGCTATTATCGATAGGAATAGATTACAGATAAGTGGTAATACAGAAGAGGTAATGAAATTAGAACCGCTGAGGCAAAAATGGGAAGCATTTGGATGGAAAGTATTTGAAGTTGATGGTCACAATTATGAAGAATTGATAGAAATTTTAACGAAAATACCGGTTGAGAAGGACAAACCACATCTTATTATAGCAAACACAATAAAAGGGAAGGGAGTTTCTTTCATAGAAAACAAAGCGCAGTGGCATCATAAAGTGCCGTCTGACGAAGAATTTACAAAAGCTATAGAGGAATTAGATTTACAATTACAGGAGGTAGAAAGACTTGAGTCAAAATAAAGCATGTAGAGTGGCATTTTCAGAAGCACTGTTAGAGGAAGCTAAAAAAGACAAGGATATTATAGTTGTCACAACAGATGCAAGGGGTTCTGCAAGTGTAGATAATTTTGCAAGGGAATTACCAGAGCAATTTGTTGAGGTAGGGATAGCAGAACAGAATGCTGTTGGTGTTGCAGCTGGTCTATCAATATGTGGATTTAAACCTTTTGTATGTGGGCCTGCATGCTTTTTGAGTGCGAGAAGTTTTGAGCAGGTGAAAGTAGATGTTGCATATTCTAAAACGAATGTAAAAATAATTGGTGTTAGTGGTGGAGTGAGCTATGGTCCACTTGGGGGGACACATCATGCACTTCATGATATAGCAGCATTTAGAGCAGTTCCAAATATGACAGTAATATTACCTTCTGATGCTAACTTAGCCAAAGCTATTGCACGCACCTTAGTTAATCACAGAGGACCAGTATACGTAAGAATGGGGAGGAACCCTGTACCGGTTGTGTATTCTGAAGAACCTCATTTTGAGATAGGTAAAGCAAACGTATTATTAGAAGGTGATGACATTGCGATTATTGCTTGCGGGGAGGTAGTAAAAAACGCTTTTGATGCAGCGCTGTTGTTAAAAGAAAAAGGAATTTATGCTAAGGTTGTTGACATGCATACATTAAAGCCTATTGATGAAGAGTTAATAATTGAAATTGCTAAAAAATACAAGGTTATTTTCACAGTAGAAGAACATAACATAAATGGTGGATTAGGTGATGCTGTAGCGGGGTTTTTAGCTAAATATAGTCCAAAAGAAGTTATTAAAATAGCCTTGCCAGATGAAGACATGATAACAGGCAGCCAATTTGAGATTTACGACTATTATGGTTTGAGTGCAGAAAAGATAGCAAACAGGGTGTTATCAGAGCTTGAGAGGAGGTGAGAGAATTGGCATATATTCTGGTTATTGATCAGAGCACATCAGCTACAAAAGCAATTATATTTGATGAGAAAGCCAATATTATAAAAAGAAGCAATGTATATCACGAACAAATTTATCCAAAGCCTGGTTGGGTAGAGCATGATCCTGAGGAAATATATAATAATACAATAATAGCAATGAAAACTGTTTTGAATGAAAGTGGAGTAAATCCTTCAGAAATTATAGCATTGGGTATAACAAATCAAAGGGAGACGGTTTTAGTTTGGGATAAGACTACAGGGAAGCCAGTATATAACGCAGTTGTATGGCAGTGCAAAAGAGGCGAAGAGATTTGTGAAAGGATACGTTCTGAGGAGACAGAAGAATTAATAAAGAAAAAGACGGGATTAAAATTATCCCCATACTTTTCAGCAGCAAAAGTAAAGTGGATACTTGATAATTTAAATGAGACTTATAATAGTAATAATTTGTTATTTGGAACTATTGATTGCTGGCTTGTGTGGGAGCTAACGAAGGGAGAGAGTTATGCAACAGATTATTCCAATGCGAGCAGAACACAGCTTTTCAATATTGTAGATTTAAAATGGGATGATGAACTATTTAATTTATTTGAGATTGACTTAGTAGAAAAGCCAAAAGTATTGTGTTCAGATGAAATTTTTGGTTATACAACAGCTGAAGGGATATTCCCAAAGCCAATTCCAATTTGTGGTGTTATAGGGGATTCACAAGGAGCTTTGTTTGGACAAGGATGCTGGAGAGAAGGTGATATAAAAGCAACATATGGGACAGGTTCTTCAATAATGATGAATACTGGAGAGAAGATAGTTGTTACAGATAAACTTTCAACTTCAATTGCGTGGGGTTTTGAAAACAAAGTAAGCTATGTAATAGAAGGTAATATAAATTTTTCTGGTGCTACATTAAAATGGCTGGCAGAGAATTTAGAACTCATTGGAAGTGTTAAGGAATGTGCGAACATAGCTAAGCAAGTAAAAAGTACAGATGGTGTTTATTTTGTACCTGCATTTACAGGATTGGCATCACCGTATTGGAACAGCAGAGCAAAAGCTGCAATAGTAGGTATGAATGTCGATACTAAAAAAGCACATATAGTTAGAGCAGCAGAGGAATCGATGGCTTATCAAGTGAGGGATATAATCGAAGCTATAAAGGAAGTATTTCCTACTAATATTTGCAAATTAAATGCTGATGGTGGACCGACAAAAGATGAATTTTTAATGCAATTTCAGGCGGATATATTAGGAATACCAGTATATGTAAATAATCTTGAAGAAGTGTCCGCACTTGGTGCGATGCTAATGGCAGGATTTGGTATAAAAATGTGGCGTGAAAGTAGAGAAGTGTTGAACTTAATAAGACATGACCGAATATATATGAACAATATGGATGAAATTACAAGAGAGCAACTTTACAGAGGTTGGAAAAAAGCAGTTGATAGTGTTCTGATGAGTTCATAATTTTAAATTTATAAGAAAAGTGATAACATATTGTACAGGAATTTATCATAACAAGAAGATGGGGTAGGAAAATGAAAATCCGAATAAAGGACATAGCAAAGGCAGTAGGTGTGTCACCTGCTACAGTTTCGCTTGTTCTAAACAATAAACCTGGGATAAGTGAAGAAACTCGAGAGAAGATTCTCAAGAAGATAGAAGAACTTGGTTATAGTTATAACAGATCAAATTCGAGGATTCTGAAAAGTTTATCGAAAAATATTCGATTTATAGTTTACAAAAAACATGGTAAGGTAGTTGGTGAAACTCCATTTTTCTCAGCTTTGATTGAGGGGATAGAACAAGAAGCACGTGATGAAGGCTTTAATTTACTTATTTCATATATCAATGAACAAAGTGGGGATAGACAGGAGATAATTCAAATAATAAAGGAGACACCTGTTGATGGTATTCTATTGCTTGCGACAGAGATGTATCCTCATGATTTGCTAATTTTTAATAATCTAACCCTGCCAATAGTTGTTTTGGACAGTTACTTAGAGAATAGGAATATGGATTTTGTGGTTATAGCCAATGCAGAGGCCGTTTACAGTGCTACAGTTTATCTAATTCAAAAAGGTCACAGAGAAATTGGATACCTTGATAGTTCTGTATGGATTAAGAATTTTGAAGAGAGAAGAGAAGGCTATGAAAAAGCAATAAGAGAAAGTGGATTAATACTTAAAAAAGAGTTTATATTAAGTTTAGAACCAACCTTAGATGGGGCTTATAGAGATATGCAGGAAATTCTGAAGAAGGGTGCTGAACTTCCCACTGCATTTGTTGCCGCAAATGATATTATTGCGTTTGGTGCAATGAAAGCTTTGAAAGAGGCAGGAATTAAAATTCCTGATGATATTTCCATTATTGGTTTAGATGATATGCCATTTTGTGAGATATGTGACCCACCAATAACCACATTAAGAGTTTACAAAGAAAGAATGGGTAAAATTGCAGTAAAAAGATTAATAGAAAGGATAATGAATAATGTAGAAGAAAGGGTCAAAATAGAGGTCAGGACTGAGCTGATAGAAAGAAAAAGTGTTAAAGATAATATGTTATTTTAATAAGAAGGGGGATTTTAATTATGAGTGAAAAATATTTTGGAGTAATAGTATCATCAAGACGTTTTTTTAATTCAAAGTTGGCGCTTGAAGGCAGAGAGAAACTGTTGAGGAAATTGGATGAATTAGGATTTAAGTACGTGGTGTTGTCGACTCAAGACACAGAAGGTGGTGTAGTAGCTTCAGTTGAAGACGCAGTTAAATGTGCGAATCTATTCAAGGCAAACAGGGATAAGATAAAAGGTATAATAGTTAGTTTGCCTAATTTTGGTGATGAAGTAGCTGTTTCTACAGCAATAAAACTATCAGAGCTTAATGTGCCTGTTTTGGTACACGGTTTCAATGATGATATGAATAAAATGGAAGTAGAAAACAGACGAGATGCTTTTTGTGGTAAAATTTCTGTTTGCAATAATTTGTATCAAATGGGAATAAAATTTACAACTACAACTTTGCATACATGTGATGTTGAAGACAGTGTATTCGAAGAAGATTTAAAAAATTTTGATTCGATTTGTAACATAGTAGATGGATTAAGAAACATCAATATACTACAGTTAGGGACAAGACCTGCTCCGTTTAAAACAGTGAGGTACTCTGAGAAATTACTGCAGAGGTATGGAATAAATGTTATTCCAGTTGATTTATCAGAAGTAATTGCATATGCGAACTCATTAGATGCAAATAGTTCTGTTGTGAAAGAGAATATAGAGAGAATAAAAAACTATGGATATATAGAAAACGAAGAGAAAGAGAAAGTGGAAAAGTCGGCAAAGTTATTAGCAGCTATTGAATACTTTGTAAGAACAAATGATTGTAAAGCAGGAGCAATACAATGTTGGGAATCTATTCAAAATAACTATGGGACTGCAACTTGCCTTCCAATGAGTATTCTAACAGAGAGTGGGACACCATTTGCATGCGAGACTGATATTATGGGTGCAGTAAGTATGCTGATTTTATATTATGCATCAGGCATACCTGCAGGATATGTTGATTGGAACAACAATTACGACAATGATCCTAACAAATGTATAGCATTTCACTGTTCAGCATATGCAAAGAGTTTTTTGGGTAAAAAGCCTTCTATTGGTACACTTGAAATACTTGGTGCGACACTTGGTTATGATAAGTGTTTTGGTTGCATAAAAGGGAGAATAGTAAAAGGAGATATGACTTACTTTAAGCTTAGCACTGATGATATTAAAGGAAAGGTTAAAGGTTATGTTGGGGAAGGAGAATTCACAGATGATCCAGTAAATACATGTGGTGCTTATGGTGTTTGTTATGTGCCAAAACTTCAGGAATTAATGAGGTATATATGCGAAAATGGTTTTGAACATCATGTTGCTATGGGAAGAGGCAAAGTTGCAAAAGTAATAAATGAAGCAATTAATAAGTATTTAGGCTGGGATATATACTGGCATCAATAGATTTGACACAAGTAAAATTACTTTTGATTTATAATTATAAAATTTTGAGGTGGTTGAAATAAATGAAAAAATATTTTACAGAGAAATGGGGAATTTTTGAAATAACTCTTCAAGGACCAACTGATGGTAATCCATTTGTTGATGTGAAACTACAAGCCATTTTTAAACATAATCACAGAGAGATAATAGTTGATGGTTTTTATGATGGTGAAGGGATATATAAGATAAGATTTATGCCAGATAGCGAAGGTAGATGGGAATATATAACACTAAGCAACAGACCCGAACTTGATAATAAAAGAGGTGAATTTGAATGTGTCAAACCATCTACTGGGAACCATGGTCCTGTAAGAATTAAGAATAAATATCATTTCTGCTATGAAGACGGTACTCCTTACTATCCTTTTGGAACAACTTGTTATGCGTGGATACATCAACCAGAGTATTTACAGGAAAAGACTCTTGAAACACTTAAAAAATCTCCTTTCAATAAGATACGCATGTGTGTTTTTCCTAAGCATTATCCTTTTAACAATAATGAACCTTTATATTATCCTTTTGAGGGCTCTGTAGAAAAAGGATGGGATTTTTCGAGGTTTAATCCTCAATTTTTTAGGCATTTAGAGAAAAGAGTTAAAGATCTTATGGACCTTGGAATAGAAGCAGACATAATTCTTTTCCATCCATATGACAGATGGGGATTTGCAAATATGGGAAGAGAAAATGATGAAAGATATTTAAGATATATTGTAGCACGTCTTTCAGCTTTCAGAAATGTTTGGTGGTCACTGGCTAATGAATATGATGCAGTTGAATCAAAAAATATAACTGACTGGGATAGATATTTTAAGGTTGTACAAGAGTCTGATCCATATCAACATTTAAGATCTATTCATAACATGGTCAATTTTTATGACCACAGTAAACCTTGGGTTACTCACTTGAGTGTCCAGACACATTACTTGGGTGACATAGGTAAATGGCGAGAACAGTATAAAAAGCCTGTATTAATAGACGAGTGTGGATATGAAGGTAATATTGAATATGGATGGGGTAATCTTACTGCTGAAGAATTGGTACGCAGATTTTGGGAAGGTGTTGTAAGAGGAGGGTATGTAACTCACGGTGAAACTTATTTACACCCTGAAGACATACTTTGGTGGTCAAAAGGGGGAGAATTATACGGTGATAGTCCTGAAAGAATAAGATTTTTAAAGAAGATAGTTGAAGAAGCTCCTATAAACGAAATAAATCCTACAAGCTTGAATAGGTGGGATGTAATATGTGGAGGAAAAGAAGGAGAATATTATTTAATGTATTTTGGAAATGCAAGACCAGCAGAAAGAACAATTAACTTGCCTAAAGGTAAAAAATTTAAAATAGATATAATTGATACATGGAAGATGACAATAACTCCATTAGATGGATTATTTGAAGGTGATGTAAAAATAAAACTGCCAGGTAAACCTTATATTGCTATTAGGATTATCAAAGTTGAGTAAGTTATTAGTTTTGCTTTTATATTAATCAAATGAGTGTAGACCTCGAAAATGTCTTTTTTACATTTTAAAGTTGATACCGAGGCAGGCATTGCAAGTTTTACTTTTAGTTGCTTTAGAGCTGGATGGTTAGGATCATCACAGGAAGCAATACGTATTTAATACTTGCTTCTTTTGCCATGTTTTTAGCAGTCTTAATAATTTCGTTTTTATTCGTTTTAAATAGTCCCCCTTTGGTGATTATTTCAAAACTAATTATACAGTGGACACAATTTTATTTTAACTCCCGGGGCGGTTTTAAGCTGCCCTATTTTATTTTAAAATTTGTTTGTTGTAAAATTAAATGCAACAGGGTAAAAAAATATTGAAGCCATAGCTTCCACCTGTGTATGATATTAGTTGTAAAGACAATACAATACACAGGAGGGTGAAAGCTATGGCCTATAATGATA
>Ga0207430_10274_pt1 | contig 14409 bp, 9 predicted proteins | sample YelNatsi3bottle8_FD_187544 | JGI IMG/M metagenome (GOLD analysis project Ga0207430, IMG submission 187544) | Hot spring thermophilic microbial communities from Obsidian Pool, Yellowstone National Park, USA - site 3 bottle 8 (SPAdes) (version 2) | ecosystem: Environmental > Aquatic > Thermal springs...
AGGAAAACGTAAAAAATAGATTTAGGGCAGAGAATATAAAATTTTTAGGTACAGAAGAAGGTAAGAAGTTATATAAGCTCAGGATGAAAATAGAAAAACTTTTTAGCAAGTTGAAAGGTGAGTATAGCCTTGAGAATATTAGGTTAAGAGGATTTAAAAGTTACAAAAGGCATACCGATTGGATACTAATTACTTTTTTGTTTGAACAGTTTCTCAGAAAATTAGAAGGCGAAAAATTTTCTTTTGCTTATGAATGGAATCAATAATTATTATCTTTTTATTACTCTATTGGCAATAATTTTTATTCAACAAGCTAATAAAATCCGTTTGGTATAGCTGTTACACTTATTTTTTTCTTCTTTTATATACTTAGTCAGGGTTGGCCTTGATATTTTCAATAATTCCAAAATTTCTTTTGCTTTCACATTTATCTCACCTATAAATATTATAGGACACCAACAAAGCAAAGTAAAAATGTTTTATTAAAAAATTTTAATATGTTTAAAATCGTTTATTAATTTTTGTCACTATACTCATCTTTTAGCTTACCACCATGGCACATATCGTGATTTGTCTTCATCCAAGCAGGTTGGCTCCATGGCGACACTAAAATCTTTAGATCACGACAGTATTTCTTTATCCTTTTTAAAAGTGGTATAACCATCTTCTTGTCTCTTTCAATGTTAAAATATTTTAACTCAACATCGCCTTCTACATCGTCACAACTGTAGCTGTCAACACAGAAATCGCAGCTGTTCATATGGATTCTACAAAGTTTGTAGCCAAGTCCTTCTTGGGGGTCAAAATATGCCTTTATGATTTGTTCCTGCTTCTCTTCTGGCAAAGACATAATGTTCAGTGTAGCCGCCTCAGTCAATGCACCACCAAAGCCTATGATTTGCTGAAATGTTTCAGATGAATCCACCTCCACAGTTGGTAAAATAGGAGCTGATATTATCGTCCTTTCAATGTTTATTTCTTTTAAAAATTCTCTTTTTTCTTCTTTCTTTGGATGATACATATGCTTTTAGTTGTTGTTTCATGTATAACTATCCTCCATATATTTTTTATAGCCTTTTGCAAAGACGCTCAATATGAGCGTTATCAAGCATTTAAAACATCCTAAAAAAGTTTGGCTTCCCTTCTTATATTTGCAGTAAAATATGACTATATAAAACAAATATGCTACTATGAGGAGAGTCCACAAATGTTCAACAACAAACCTGAACAACTTTCTTTTTTACACCTCTATTCCCATATAAAGCTTTCTGCTCTTTCATCACCAAAGAGCTTCCTGGGCTTGTGTGAAAAGTTTTTTGACCTGTCTCAATCCATCCCTGAATCTTTCTACAAAGCAAAGCTTACTACAAATACTTTGGTAAACACAGAAACTTTTCCTTTAGAGAATCCATGCTTCTTAAGCTTTCTTCATCCAAAAATCCTCAAACTCAATACTATCACCCAGCTTCGCGCCATCCTCTTTGAATCATACGAACTTCGCACCTTCTGCAATTTCGAAAAAGTGCTTTCTATCTCTACCTTCTCAAGATTTAGAAAACTCTTTGCACTTGAAATCGAAAAATTGTTCAATAACATCAGAATTTATGCTCATAACATAGCTTATGAGCATTACCCAGAGGCTGCTTCTACCCTAATATTCGGTACCACAGGCCTCGAACCTAAAGTCCGTGAAAACAACCCTAAACTCTTTCAATTCTCTCTTAAGAAAAATTTCTCAAGCTCACCCTGACCTTGAAATTAACCAGGTGTATTCTCTTGTCTATCCTTCTCTGTCCAAAACTTCTGCTGCTAACTCTAATATCCGTCTTATGTTCACAAATGGTCATTTTTGTTACGCTCTTAAATCCGCTATCATTACAAATACCATCGGTCTTCCTTTGGCTATCCTGCAACTGTTTGATATAAATCCAACAAACTCTGACCCTATTGAAGATAAAGCTGTCCCTGACTTAAAAGCTTCTTACGCCTTGCCTTGAAAAACTTTTCACCTATATACCTAACAACTTCTCCACTTTTATCGCTGACAGTGCCTCAGATGAAGGATAATTTTATTTTGTGTCGAATATTTACATCACAGCAATGAAGTAAATTTTACCTCTTGTTATGGAGTGAAATAGATGAAAAGTGAGATCTTGTTTATCAATTTTTCTTTTTTATCATCTGGAATAGGGTTGTGGAGATGGCTTTTGAGTCTTCCCTTTTATGGTCCACTTTTTTACATATTCTCAGGTAAGATCCCTTTTGCTTTTTTTGCACTCTTTTGCCATTGGGCACGCTTTTGGATTTACATTTTCATACACAAAAAACTGAAGCAGTATACCTTTTTAGACTCCCCACTGCTCTTTTTACAGCCGGTATTGTTTTATTCATCCTAATGCCGGCTATAACGCCAAAGTTCATATACTTAAGTTCCTCTGACAATCCCAAATTTCTTACCACAAAAATAAATACTTTTACTCCTGCTGAAAAAAGAATTTTTGAGCTTTTATTTATTTATTTCAACACAATTAAATACCACATCAAAAATATCTACAAAAAACTATGGTGTAGTTCAAAAAATGAACTGTATGCCAAATTTAGGTCATTTAAAAAAGCTGAAACCCATTCTAAAATAAAAAATTGGCACATATTTTGTGCCCTTAAAAATATACTTTGAGGCAAAACTATAAGTTCAATGGGAGGGTAGAAGATGGCGAAAAAACTTTACATAGGAACATCTGGCTGGTCATATTCTCATTGGAAAGAAATTTTTTATCCTGTTGATCTACCTTATGAAAAAAGGTTGGAGTTTTATTCGAAACACTTTGCTACTTCCGAAGTTAACTCTTCTTTTTATCACCTGCCACAGGAAAAAACAATAATTAAATGGTATAGTTCCACCCCAGAAGGTTTTATATTTTCGGTCAAAGCTTCGCGAGTTATAACACATATAAAAAGACTTAATGATGTAGAAGAAGAATGGGAAAAATTCAAAAAGAGAATAGATTTATTTAAAGAAAAACTTGGTCCTATTCTCTTGCAATTTCCTCCAAGCTTAAAAAAAAATGAAGAAAATCTGCAAAGATTAATAAGCTTTTTAAGGGGAAAAGAAGCGTATAGATTTGCCCTGGAATTTCGGCATAAAAGTTGGTGCGATGAAGAAGTATATAAGATTTTGAAAAACTTTAATGCAGCCTGGGTAATAGCGGATTCCTCCCGATATCCTAAAGCAAAAGTTATAACAGCAGATTTTTGTTACATTAGAATGCATGGCCCACAAAGTCTTTATAGTTCAAGCTATTCAGACCAACAACTTAAAGAACTGGCAGACGAAATAAGACAATATGCAAAAGTTTGCAATGAGATTTACGTGTATTTTAATAATGACGTAAATGGCTGTGCCGTGCAGAATGCTAAGACTTTGATGGAGTTTACTGCGCATATACTTTGAAAAACTAAAACTACAGATAACTTTGTGTAAAGCATAAAAGGTTCTCTTGGCAATAAACCCCAAAATATAAGCAAAAATTCTCCAAGAAAAGAGTTTTTATCATGGATAATGTTCTAACAAAAGAATAATTACTCAAGTTAATTTTGAATAGATAAAAATAAAAAGAAATGCGGGGGAAAGAATAACCTTATGCGTTCAAGAGCTGGGAAAGCCCCTTTAGCATTGATTTTGGTTTTTAAGATTCCCTCGCACAGAATTAAAAAGTATAATTTATACAAGAGTCTTTGAGTAGTTTAAAAAATATATAATTATTTTGATTTAATCACCAATATGTGTTCCAATCCTTCACAAGTCTCATTAAGCTTTCGAAAAAGAAATAATCACCCCATATTGTGTGTTCATCCACACCTTCATTTTTTGGTTTATTATAAACGCCATGCAAAAGCAAACCGTCTGAGTCCAGATCTTGAGACGCTAAGTACTTTGTCGACAACGAAAATACCATATTTTTTACTGCATTTTCATAATACTCTCTGTATTCATCACAAAGGGGTATAAACTTTAACATCTCTAATATGCCGCAGATACAAATTGCTGCTGCAGAACTATCTCTCGGCTGCTCGCCTTCTGTGAAAACCAAGTCCCAATAAGGCACGTAGTCCTCTGGCAATCTGTTAAGAAAATAATTTAAAAGTTTCTTTGCAATATCCATGAAAATCCAATCCCGTGTGTACTTGTAACTCAACACAAATCCATATATCCCCCAAGCTTGCCCTCTTGCCCAGCATGAACTATCTGAGTACCCTTGATGAGTTGAGCCATACAAAGGCTTACCTGTTTCAACATCAAAATAAAATGTATGGAAGGTTGACGCATCTTCTCTTACTATGTTCTCAGCAGTCCTTTTGGCATGCTTGTGGGCTATCTCAAAAAACTTTTTATCACCTGTTTGGATGCTTGCCCAATACAAAAGCGGAAGGTTCATCAGACAGTCTATTATTATCCTGCCTTTTTGGGCAGGGTCGTCCATCGCACCCCATGCCTGAATTATACCAGGTTTTTCCCAGTACCTCGTACAAAGCTGTTTTGCCGCTTCTATAGCAATGTTTTTAGCTCCTTCATCGCCTGTAACTTTGTAGCATGCAACACACGAAAGAGTATATAAAAATCCAAGGTCGTGGGTATCTATGTAGCTCTTACTTTTGAGTCTTTTTTCAAAGCTATCTAAATGCCTTTTTGCTAAGTCCTTGTATTTTTCCTTACCTGTGAGTTCATATGCAAGCCAAAGCATACCAGTGTAAAAAGATGAGGTCCAGTAGATATTATCTACAACATCATATTTAAGATCTTTACTTGCGGGTGATGGAAACTTATCACCAAATTTTTCTATCATCCTATCGAGTTTTGAAAGCACCAGTTTAAGAACTTCTTCTACAAAGGCTTTGCTCACTAAAGGTGATCTGCTAAATTTAAGTTTATCTTTTATACCTTCATCTTTTATTTTTAGCATTTTGTTCCTCCATTTTCCTTAAGTTCAATTAAGTTTATTTTTTCTCACACCATCTTTTCTTTAACAATAAAGCTGCCATTTTAGGCTGTCTTTGTCTTGTAAATACACCTTTCCTGTTGCCCATTACTCTGTGAACAGCCTGCTTTGTTGCAAAGTCTGCAAAATTCCAAACATGCTCGCCTACTACAAAATCTAATCTATCAAAAACTCTGTGAAATCTTTCTAACATCTCGCATTGATACTCTTCAGAAAACATGACAGGTGGGTCGCTATGAAATCCCGCTATAGTATCGGCTCCATATTCTGAAACAATAATCGGTTTTTTGAATAGTTCATACCAACGTTTTAATTCTTTCTCCAATTGAAATTCTATCAAATCAAGTTTCCCACAATCTGTATACCATGAGTAGTATCTGTTTACACATATGACGTCAACTAAATTGCCCACTTTTGTCTCATCAGGAAATGAAGATTCAACTATCGTTACAGGTCTTGTACTATCAAGTTTTTTGACCTCATCTACTACTTTTTTGAAATATCCATATGCCTCTTCTTCGTATGTTGCTGCCTCATTTGCCACGCTCCACATTATTACACATGGATGATTTTTATCCCTTGCTATAAGCTCCCTTATTACTTGAATATGATGTTTTAGAGTTTCTTCGTTTACCCTGTCTTTGCAGAACACTTTCTCATTTTTGTTGAAAAAGTTCATACCAACAGCTGGTGCTTCATCTATTATTAAAATACCTTGCTCGTCTGCCAAATTCAAAATCTCCTCTGCATATGGATAATGCGAAGTTCTGAATGAGTTAGCTCCTATCCATTTCAGCAGATTAAAATCTTTTACGGCTATTACAGGATCATATCCTTTTCCTCTTATATCAGTATCTTCATGCTTGCCAAAGCCTTTTAGGTAAATTGGTTTGTTGTTGAGTAAAAGTTTATTGCCCTCAATCTTTACAGTCCTAATTCCTACTGGAAGAGTATAGAGGTCTTCAACCACACCATCTTCAATGGTTTCAACTTTCAATGCATAAAGGTACGGATTGTCAGGTTCCCAAAATTGCGCATCAGAAATTTCAAGTATCCCGCTTTTCCCTATATTCTCTGCAACTTTCTTCCCTTCCTTATCAACAACTGTCACCCTTACTTCTTTCTTATCGCACTCTTGTCCTTCTATTTCAATTTCATAATTAATAATGCCTTTTTTATCTTGTATTTCAGTAATTACTGTTATATCAGAAATATATGTCTTGGGAGTTGTGTAAAGAATCACTGGTCTATGAATTCCTGCATAGTTGAGAAAATCAAATAGATATTCTTGGGTCCTATATCCAGAAGGATGAAAGGGGTCATTGTAGTTTTTTATGAAACCTGGCGGCAAACAGGTCCAATCCAAGACATTATTCACTAAAATGGTCACCCTATTTTCGACATCAAAGTTTATATACTTACTTATTTCAACCTCAAACGGCAAAAATCCGCCTTTATGCTCTATTACCTCTTTCCCATTGACAAACACCTTTGCTTTATGCGTGGCACTTCCAACTCGAAGGACAATTCGTTTATTCACCCAAGCCGAAGATACCCAGAAATTTCTTTCGTACCACACATCTCCTATGTGATCTCTTATCTCAGGGTCTTGGGTAATGTCGTTGTAACTTGCGGGCACCGGCATTGGAATTGTCTCTTTTAAAGGCTCCAAATACCATTTTTCTTCATATCCTTTATTCTCTTTGTCCAGTTTAAATTTCCATATTCCACTGAGGTCTTTTATTTCTCTGCTTTTTGTCTCTCGTGGATACAACATCTTTCATTGCCTCCTTCATGTTAATAGTTTTAGTTTTACATTTATACTCTCACTCTTTTATAGCACCAATCATAACACCTTTCACAAAGTATTTTTGTAAGAAGGGATAAATACAAAGTATTGGTACCGTAGCAACAATTATCGCCGCATACTTTATAAGCTCTGTTATTGCAAACCTATCAGATGCATCAGAAATTCCTGTTGTCATGTTCTCTGTGCTGTTCATAATAAGTATCTCTCTGAGCACAAGCTGAAGTGGATACAAATCCCTTGAGCGCAGGTATATAATCGCATTGAAAAACGCGTTCCAGTGACCTACCGCATAAAAGAGTATCATCACAGCTATCATCGGCATTGCAAGTGGTATCATGATTCTAAAAAGTATTGTCCAGTCCCCTGCTCCATCTATCCTTGCAGACTCTTCCAAGCTGTCCGGCACAGAATGAAACCCTGTTCTCATTATAATCAGATTTGTTGTAGAGATTGCACCTGGGATTATCATCGCCCAGATTGTGTCTATCATCCCAAGTGACTGAACAAGCAGGTATGTCGGGATCATTCCGCCGCTAAAGTACATGGTAAATGCAATGAAGAACATGATAGGATTTTTTAGTTTCAGATTTCTTCTTGAAAGAACATACCCGCCCATTGTGGTAAGCAGTATATTTATAGCAGTTCCAAGCACAACGTAGATGATTGTGTTTCTGTAGCCTATCCAAATCATAGGGTAGCTGAGAAGCAGCTTGTATGCTTCAACAGAAAAGTCAAGCGGCTTTAAAAGAGGCCCTCTGTATGCCATGAGTTTTATCGGATTGCTAAATGAGGCAAATAATACATAGAGCATGGGATATAAAAATGTGAAACAAAGCAGTCCTAAGAATATGTAGTTGAAGATGTCAAATATTATCTCGCCAACTCCTTTTTTTATCTTCACCATATATCACCTTACCTTTTACCACAGAGAAGTTTCAGTAAATTTTTTGCTCAGCTGATTTGCCATTACAACAAACATGAAATTTATTAATGAATTGAAAAGTCCAACAGCTGCACCATAGCTATAGTCCATCTCCAAAAGTCCTTTTCGATAAACATATGTCGAAATTACATCTGCCGTTTCATATGTGAGCGGGTTGTACATCAAATACACCTTTTCAAATCCAACATTCATAATGCTTCCCATCCTCAAAATGAAGAGTATAACTATGGTAGGCAATATCCCCGGCAAGGTTACATATATTGCCTGCTTAAAGCGTCCAGCACCGTCAATCAGGGCTGCTTCATAAAGTTGAGGATCAATATTTGATATTGCCGCAAGATATATTATGGAATTCCATCCAAGTTGCTGCCAAATTCCAGAACCAACATAGATAGGTCTGAACCATCCAGGTTCAGTCATGAATGAAATGGGTTCGCTTAAAATACCCAATGATTTTAATATTTGATTTATAAGACCATCGCGAGAGAAGAAGTCAAGGATTATACCAACAATAACAACAGTTGAAATAAAGTGCGGCATATAACTTATTGTTTGCAGTGTTCTTTTGTATAGACTGTTTTTTACCTCGTTTAAAAGCAAAGCAAAAATTATTGGTGCAGGAAATCCAAAAATTATATCGTAAACATTTAATAGAATTGTATTTCTTATGATTCGCCAAACATAATAACTATCGTATACAAAAAACTCCCTGAACTTTTCCAATCCAACCCATGGACTGCCTAAAATACCCTTTGCCGGAGTAAAATCTTTAAATGCTATCTGTACACCATACATGGGTATGTAGTGGAATATAAAATAGTAAGCAACTATTGGCAAAAGCATTAGATAAAGATTTTTATTACGCTTTAAGTCACGTAACAATTCTGACTGTCCCTGTTTTTTTGAATTTGTCTGTCGGGCCATTAAATTGTTTGCCTCCTTTTGCTCTTATTCAATTCGTCCAAAAAATCAACAAAAATACAAAAATTAAGACATATTTATGTCCCCCGGAGGCTCTTCTTTAAACCCCCAGGGGAAACATCAGTTATAAATGTTTTTTCAGCTTCCCTTTTTATTTCTTTTTCATGAACCTCTCATATGCTGTCTGATAGATCTTGAGTGCCTCATCAATCCTCATTCTCTTTAATGTGTTTACAAAACCGTTCATATCGTTTGATTTTCCTGTCATGAGCTTTACAAACATCTCATTGTAATAGGTGTTTACAGTGTTCATGATGTTGCTAATTTTTGCTGCCTCATCCGGTGTAAATGTTATAGGCGGTAGCAGCTTTGAATTGTCAGGTTTTGTCCATTCTTTCAGGGCATCCTTTTGCTGTGGAAGCATAGCTACCATCTGATTTACATAATATTTTGACTGTACAAATGGTCCGCTCCATGATACTCTGCCATACTGTGCAATTGCTTCCATAGCAGAAAGTTTTGGATGGTTAAGGATGCTTTCAGTATAAACAGGTTGACCATTCTTCATAACATATGATCTGCCTTCAACACCAAAGTTGTATGCCAAATAACCTTCTTTGCTGTAACCCCAGTCCAAAATCTTTATTGCAAGCTGGATATTCTTACATTTTGGGGTGATAGCCATACCATCACCATTTACAGGGAAATCTCTCTGCCCAAGTGCAGCAATCTGTCCTTTTTTGAGTGTTGGATAAGGTGCACCAACTAAATCAAAGTCTGTTCCTTTTTTAGCTTGCAGGAATTTACCCATGCTTCCACCCAAAAGTCCTAAAAACGCTCCTATCTGATCGTTCATTATCTTTGCTTGAATTGCCTGGCGGTTCATTGTCAGAAGGTCAGGGTCAAGCAAGCCTTCTTTCCACCACTTTTGCAAAACAGCCATAAACTGCTTGAATTCCGGTTGCAGAGGACCGAATTTTACTCTATTTTTGTCAACGTAAAAGTCTGTTTTTATCCCCCATGCACCTACCAAAAAGCTGCAGTAGTCGAACACTCCTCGCGGATTTGCCGACCAGTAATCTGCCGAAAATGGATAAACAGGCATTTTGTTGTTTAACTTTTCTGCATTCTTTTTGAATGTAACAAGCATTTTATACCATTCGTCGATTGTTTGAGGAACGCTTAATTTCAGTTTGTCTAACCAATCCTTGCGAATTATTGGACCATAAAATGTGCAGTTTATTTTGTCTTCTCTTATGAAAGGAAACATATAAATTGTTCCATCATCAGTGGTTGCCATTTTTTTGACATCTGGATGCGTGTCAAAATACTTTTTGAGATTAGGAGCATATTGCATGTAAGGATTGAGTTTAATTATTACATTGTCCATGATAGCCTTTTGAGGACCGCCTGGATATGCAAACCAGTGCCAATCAATAATGTCAGGTAGCTGCCGTGACGCTATCATAATATTGAATTGCTCATTTTCGCTTCCCATTGCCGGGTGAATAAACTGCAAATCTACCTTGAATTTTTTCATAATTGTTTGGTAAACAGCCATTTCTCTGTAGTTTTTTAAAACTGGAGCTGCCTTAGGATCCATCCATGTAAAAATAGTAAGAACCGGTTTGCTTGTCTGAGCTGAGGCTACATTGTAAAAGATAAACATACTACTTAGAAAAGCTATTACAACCATCCAAATTATCAGTTTACTCATTCTTCTTGCAAACATGGCTTCAAACCCTCCTGTTTTTATTTTGTGTTTCGGCTTTTAGCATACACCCGTCCCTTAAAACGTGTCAATTTCATATTTTTAAGTTTGGTTAAACATTATTAAGAAAAAGGCTCTTTCACCAGTTAAGAGAATTTAATATGACTTATTACTTTTTAAGCTCCCCTTCTAATTGAATTGACAGTAAGTTAAAATAGTAGTTGATAGGATTTGTGTGAGTTTTTCACTCGATAAAGACAGGAGGCTTACAAAGATATGCTCAAATTTCTAAAAAATAGAGATTTTTTGGTAAAGCTATTATTATCATATTTTTTGGTGTTTGTCATTCCATTTGTAGCAGGGTTATATGCTTATTACAATGGATATTCCATTTCTTTGAACAACTTAAAATCATATAGCAAAACAATCATGACAAATCTCCCCTCAAAAATAAATGACGTAGCCTTAAGACCTTTAGAGCTAATAGAGGAAAGCATAAATGCAAGTCCATTTTATTTGACTTTAATCTCAAACCATAATCTCCTTGCCTCTAAAAATGAGATCATACTTGATATCCGCAACTTTACCCAGCAGCTCATGCTTTATTATACTTCTCCATTCATCTTAGAAATTGGAATTTACATACCTTTTGAAAATATCATTATAACCCCCAATTTTTTCGAATCAAGTAAGTTATATTACGATTACATAGTTCGACCAATAGATACAGATTATTTGGATTGGCTAAATCTTTTAAACAAATCGTATAACAGGTATTTTATGCCCATGAGTTTTCTAATTAGAGGTCAACCAAGAAGCACAATACTTTTCTTGCATTCACTGCCCTATTGGACTTTTCAGGACAAGAAGGCAACTTTATTTATCCTGTTAGATGAAGAAAAGTTAAATGATTTTATCAAAAGCAATGTTATTTATGAAAACAGTAACATATATGTTTTGAACTCTGACAATACAACTTTAACCCAGTATGTTCCAGACAAAAATATTGATTCTTTATTGAAAGACGCTATTAAAAACTCTTTCACAGAAAATTCTCTAACCGAGATGAAGACTAAAAAAGATAAGATAATTTTGTATTACAAAAGTGATATGTACCAGTGGAAATACATAATAGCAATATCTTCGCAGTCTTTTTTTAAACCTATAAATAATATGAAGATATATCTGTTACTTTACTTTATCTTCTCACTGATCTTAGGGCTACCAACAATTGTGCTTCTTTCTTTAAAAAGTTACAGACCTGTAGATGAAATCAAAAATATTCTGGTTTCCAAGTTTAAAAAACAAAAATTTTCCTATCCATATTCAGAGGGTATAGAAAACATTGAAGATAAAAGCGAGATGATAAAATTAAAAGAAATTGCAAGTTTACTAGTAGCAGAAGAAGAGTTTTTGAGAAAACAAATAAATGAATTTCTGCCTACCTTGCAAAACTGGTTTTTAGAACATTTGTTGGTAGGCAATATCCCCTCAGCTATATCCGAAAAAGAAGTGTTTGAAAAATATCAGATAAAATTTGATTCAGACTTATTTATGGTAATACTTGTTGAGATATATGATTGTCAGAACTTTGAGCTTCAAAAAGATATTACAGATTATAGCTTTGTCCGTTTTATAATTTTCAATATCTTAAACGAGGTGCTAACAAGCCAGAATAACAAAGTTTACAACGTGATTTTAGGAGAAAAAAAGTTGGGAATAATATTAAATATTGTTGACCACAACGACACGGTAGATTCTATCGTGGGTAGATTGGAATATGGCAAAAACTTTATCCAAAGCAACTTCGCAATTCTTCTTACCATTGGTGTGAGCACAATTAAAAAAGGAATTTTTGCCATCAATACCTGCTTTGAAGAAGCAGAAAAGGCCTTGAGTTTAAAGTTTATATCAGGTAACGTCAAAATCTATAAATTTAGTGATGCCTTATCTCAGCTGAAGGATGAAACTTTATCATTTATCACTCCTGAAATGGAAAATAGAATTCTTGAGTGTATCTTAAACGGTAACAAAGCATCTTTGGAAGAAATCTTTAAAAATATCCACTCTAAAATATTTGTGTCTGACCACATTCCAATAATTCAAGCAAAGCTTTTATGTGTCAATCTTTATATTCTCTACGAAAATGCTTGCAGGCTTATTAACTATAAATCTTCTTCAGAGCTGTTTAAAATCATTGAAAATGAAATCATAACAAAAACAAATACACTCATGCTTGATGATTTGTTTTTTAAGATTCAAGACAATTTTATAAGACTTGCAGAATTTGTAAAGAATAATCAGTTATCTTTCCGTTTTACTCTTGTTGAAAAAGTAAAGACATACATAGATGAGATGTGTAGTGACCCAAACCTGTCTTTATCTTTGATTGCTGAAAAGTTTAATATAACTCCTCAGTATTTATCATCATTGTTTAAAGAAAAAACTGGTCAAAACCTGAGCGATTATATTACTCACCTGAGAATAGAAAAAGCTAAGCTATTGCTTACGCAAACCAACTATTCTGTAAATGAAATTGCTTTAAAAGTAGGATACATATACCCTAACAGTTTTATAAATGTCTTTAAGAAAAAGGTGGGACTTTCACCAACAAAGTACAGGACTCTTTATAGCTCTCAAAATTAAAGGTGGGCTTTTTCGCCCACCCTTTTTATTTATATTTTACTTTTCCAGAACAATGGTCAATATAGACCTTGCTGGAGACTTTCCGCTGAATATTTTTTCTCCAATGACCATACTAAACTCTATTTCATCTGGGTTTTTATTTAGCACAACCACTGCTAAAGTATCGTCCTGGTTCTTTGCTACCAAAACCTCAAGTCTTGCATCACTGCAGCTGCTTTTGACTACTTTAGCTCCCGGCTTTATGAATTTAGAAAAATGCCCTATATAATAATATGCGTTTTGATAGTAAATCCTTTTCTGGTCTTTATCAACTATTATTGGAGCGTCGCAAAAGTTCCCTACATGATTAGGTCCTCCCATTGTGTCAAGAACAATATTCCAATCCATAAATCCAATTGTGTAGCTGTTAAAATCACCAATTATCTCATGAGCATACCTTTCTCCAAGCTCCCAGGAACCAAGCTTTACTCCACCTTCCTGACAACCCTCTGTAAACACCAAATTCACATCAGGAAATTCTTCCTTTATTTTTTTGAGCTGGTCAAAATGGTCTCCTCCATACCAGTGGAATGCAACTCCCCACACATACTTAGCAGCTTCTTTGTCACTCAAAATTGTTTTTACCCTCTCATATATGATGTCTTTGTTGTGGTCCCATATAAGTATTTTTATATGGGAAAGCCCTTCTTCTTCAAGAGTTGGTCCTAAGTAATCCTTCACAAAATCCCTTTCTTCTTCAGCGGTGTATATGCACGACTCCCACACTTGAGTTGCCATCGGCTCATTTTGAACTGTCACAGCCCATATATCAATCCCTTCCTCTTGATAAGCCTTTATAAACTTACAGAAAAACCTTGCCCATGTTTTTTTATACTCATCTTTTAGCTTTCCACCATGGCACATATCACCGTTTGTCTTCATCCATGCAGGCGGACTCCAAGGTGAAACGAGAATTTTGAGGTCTTTGCAATACTCCTTTATCCTTTTTAGAAGCGGAATTACCATCTTTTTGTCTCGTTCAATGTTAAAGTGTTTTAGCTCTATATCGCCCTCAACATCATCACAGCTGTAGCTATCAACACAAAAATCACAGCTGTTCATGTGGATTCTACAGAGTTTGTAGCCAAGCCCCTCTTTTGGATCAAAGTACCCTCTTAAAATCTCTTCTTGCTGGTGTGGCAAAAGTGACAGTATATTCACCGCGGCAGCCTCTGTAAGTGCTCCTCCAAATCCTATTACCTCTTGAAATGTACAGGATGGATCAATTGTTATAATAGTCTCATTTTTTATTTTTTGGCACTCTTTTATATTGTCTACTTGCTGCATAGGAATACTCTGATCCTTGGCAGTTACGTAACTTGCAATTTTTTTAAACATTTCT
>Ga0207430_10278_pt1 | contig 14220 bp, 12 predicted proteins | sample YelNatsi3bottle8_FD_187544 | JGI IMG/M metagenome (GOLD analysis project Ga0207430, IMG submission 187544) | Hot spring thermophilic microbial communities from Obsidian Pool, Yellowstone National Park, USA - site 3 bottle 8 (SPAdes) (version 2) | ecosystem: Environmental > Aquatic > Thermal...
GATTCCCCTACAATATTTTGAGGCAATCTATCTATACAGTAAACAACAGGCACATCATCAGCTGTCCTTACCCTTTCTACTTTATATATGATATCTCCTGGCTTTAATCTAAGATGATTTGCCTCATTTTCTGTAACAGGAAGTTTGTATACGGTAAAATCTTTTGTACCAGGCACCATTCCTTGTCTTTCAATTAAAGTGGTAACACTAAATAACTCTTCCAAGCCACTCTTTATAAGTGGTTTTCTCCTTACAAAAGTTCCGACCCCTTGCTGTTTCACTATAAGTCCTTCATCTTCTAAAATTCTCATTGCTTCCCTTAAAGTAGCTCGACTAATGCCAAATTGTTTGGCAAGCTGTGATTCAGAAGGGAGCTTGCTCCCTTCCTTCCACTGCCCTGTCTTTATCAATTCTTCCATTTTCCTTAAGGCGAGCTCATACAGCGGTTTTTTCTCAGGTAACAACATCGACATAAAATCCCCTTATTTCTTTGGTGTATAAGGTACTCCATCTGCAGCAGGTGGCACGCTCTTTCCACCGACACCCACAAGTGCAAGTATTGTCAATATATAGGGCAACATCATGATTATATTCTTAGAAAATGCCGTATTCTGAAGCTGCATGCTGAGAGCTGTTGCAAATCCAAAGAGAAGTGCAGCACCAAAAGACCCAAAAGGTGTCCATTTACCAAAAATCATTGCTGCCAACGCAATATAACCTCTACCACTTGTCATATCAGGGTTGAAACTATTTAACGCACCTATTGACAGGTAAGCGCCACCCATCGCAGAAAGAATACCGCTTAATGCAACGCCAAGATACCTTAATTTTATAACATCAATACCCGCTGTTTCAGCCGCCTCAGGATTTTCACCAACTGCTCGAAGTCTTAGTCCCAAATTTGTGTGGAACAGAAAATAATCTGATATGAATAAAATTATTATCATCAAATATACTACTACACTGTGCCCACTTAAAACTTGACCTAAAAATGGTATATTCTTAATGCCTGGAATATCTATAGTGGGAAGCATAGGAGTATCAGTAGGAGTACCTGTAAAACCATACATCGTATTTAAAAGGTACGCCGTAATACCCGATGCAAAAATATTAATTGCCATACCTAAAATTATTTGATTAGCCGTTAAGCTTACAGCCGCCCACGCAAAAATCAAAGCAACTATAAGCCCTACTATTATAGCACCTAAAAATCCTAACCAAGCGCTACCTGTCGCATGAGCAAATACAACTGCAAAAAACGCTGCAATAAGCATAATACCTTCCATCGCTATATTTACGACGCCAGATCTTTCAGAAAAAGTACCACCTAGCGCAGGTAATGCTAATGGTGTGGCCATAGCCAAAGTAGCTGCCCAAAGTTGTGGATTTAAAAATATTTCCTTCATGCTTCTGCCTCCTTCTTTTGCTTTTTAGCAAACATACCTTTTATAACTTCTGCTACTCTATGAGCTGCAACGAAGAATACTATAAGCCCTGTAATAACGTCTGCCATTTGACCTGGTACCTGCGCATTAAGCTGCATATACTGAGAACCAGTACCTAAAGCCGCAAACAAAATTGCCGCAAATATAACTCCTATCGGATTGTTGTTTGCGAGAAGCGCTACAACTATTGCTGTATAACCGTATCCAGAAGTAAAACTGTCATAAAGCCTATGCTGGACTCCTAACATCTGAACAGCACCTGCAAGTCCTGCAAAGGCGCCACTTAGTCCTAATGAAAGCACCATATTCAAAGGCACATTCATTCCTGCGTACCTTGCTGCTCTTTGATTATATCCTACTGCTCTCATTTCAAAACCCCATGTCGTTTTAAACATAAGCCAATATACAAAAATTGCAGCAGCAAGAGCAATAAAAATTCCATAAGAAAGTTGAGTGTTTTGAATCAAAAATGGTATTACTGCACTTTCCTTAATTACAGGAGATTGAGGAATTGTTCCTCCCTTCTCCATCATAGGGCCAAACTCAAGTAAAAAATGGCTAAAATATATAGCAATATAACTCATCATCATGGTAGTTATAACTTCATTAGCACCAGTATAGGCTTTTGCAAGTCCTGGAATGAGTCCTGCCCAAAGTCCTCCTGCTATCATCGCAGCTATAAGTGCAAAGGGTATATGAATATACCATGGCAATCCAGTAAAACTATAGCCTATCCAAACACCTACTATTGCACCTATCCAATACTGTCCTTCTGCACCTATATTAAATAGTCCAGCCTTAAAAGATATAGCTACACCCAATCCTGTCAATATAAGAGGTACAGCAGCTGCAAGAGTATTTGCAATATTATTAACTGAACCAAAAGCACCTATAAATAAAGATATATAAGCTGTTATAGGATTAAATCCTGTAATAAGCATTATAATAGAACCAACTATTATTGCTATAAGCACAGCTACAACAGGAATATACAGTTCTTTTAAAAGATTCTTCATTATCTCGCCTCCAATGTCGTCTTATCAAATCGTGAACCAGCCATAAGCATTCCTATTTGTTCTCTCGTTGCAGTTTTGCCGTCCAAAATATCCATAAGCTGTCCATTGTATATAACTCCAATCCTATCTGATAATGACATTATTTCTTCTAGCTCTAATGAAACGAGAAATACAGCAGCACCTTTATCTCTCAATTCCAGTATTCTTTTATGGATATATTCTATGGCGCCAACATCCATACCTCTTGTAGGCTGAACTGCAATCAAAAGCTTAGGATTGTATCCTACCTCTCTTGCCAAAATAACTTTTTGCTGATTTCCTCCTGATAAACCACGAGCCTTAAGCATGTATTCGGGAGGCCTTACGTCAAATTCTTTGACTTTTTTCTCGGCATTTTCATATACTTTTTTATATTGAATTACACCATAGCGAGAATAGGTGGGATCTTTATATTCCCTCAAAATCAAATTTTCTGCAATTGTAAAATCCAAAACAAGTCCATCTGCTTGCCTATCTTGTGGAATATACGATATACCCTCTCTATAAAGTTGTCTTGTAGGGAAATTTGTAACATCTTTTCCGTAAAATAAAATATTACCTGATTTCTTAGGCCTTAATCCCATTATAGCTTCTACTAATTCTAACTGCCCATTTCCATCAATACCAGCCAGTCCAAAAATTTCTCCTTCTCGAATATCAAAACTTACATCTTTCACTTTTGGAACATTCTGTTGATCAACTACATTTAAATTTTTAACACTTAAAACAACATTTCCTGGCTTGTATTCGCTCTTTTCTATTCTCAATACTACTTCTCTACCCACCATCAAATTAGCAAGTTCTTGCTCATTCGTTTCTTTTGTGTTTAAAGTACCAACAGTTTTACCTCTTCTCATAACAGTAACTCTATCAGAAATCTCTAATACTTCTTCTAATTTGTGACTTATAAATATTATTGACATACCTTGTTTTACAAGTTCTCTCATTATTTCAAATAATTTTTCTGTTTCCTGAGGAGTAAGCATAGCTGTCGGCTCATCTAAAATCAAAAGTTTCGCTTTCCTATAGAAAGCCTTTAAAATTTCAACCCTTTGCTGAAGACCAACAGATAAATCTTTTACTTTTGCTTCAGGATCTATTTCTAAGTGATATTTTTGTGAAATCTCTCTTATGAGTTCATTTGCTTTTTTCCTATCGTAAGTTATGCCTTTAGGCTCTGCACCTAATACGATGTTTTCTGCAACTGTCAAAACAGGAATAAGCATAAAGTGTTGGTGTACCATTCCTATACCCTTTTCAATAGCTTCATGAGGACCACTTAGATTAAGTTCTTCCCCATCAAAAATAAGCTTACCTGAATCCGGTTTATATAAACCGTATATAATATTCATTAAAGTAGATTTGCCAGCACCGTTTTCTCCAAGTATAGCGTGAATTTCTCCCTTTTCAACTGTAAGGTTGACATTGTCATTTGCTACAACCTTAGGAAATACTTTCGTAATATTCTTTACTTCTAATATCGCGCTCATACTCCTACCTCCAAAAAGGGGCTGAACAGTATTCAGCCCCGGTTTTTATGGTTTTAGTTTATTTTGAAACTTTATCAGATACTGTTATCTTACCGTCTTTTATATCCTGTGCTAATTGGTTAACTTTATCTATGATAGATTGTGGAACATCTTTATTCACTTTACCTATTCCTACACCCTCGTTTTTCAAATCAAAGTATACAATACCACTCTTGAAGTTACCATTTAAAGTATCCTTTATAACATCATATGTTGCAACATCAACTCTTTTTACTGCTGATGTCAAAACATGATCAGGAGCTAAATAGCTTTGGTCTGCGTCAACACCAATAGCATATACGTTTTTCTCTTGTGCCGCTTTTATTACTCCGTCACCAGTACCACCAGCAACTTGGAAGATTATTTCTGCACCCTGGCTTATCTCTGTCAAAGCCATTTGCTTACCTGCCGCAGGGTCATTGAAATTATTTGTATAATTGATAATAATTTTTATGTCAGGATTTACAGCTTTTGCACCTTGTTGATAACCTGCAATAAAGCTATCAACTGGTGGTATTTGCATTCCTCCAACCACACCTATGGTGTTTGTACCTTTTACTTTACCGACTTTTTCTTTCTCCATTAATCCAGCCATAGCACCTACAAGATAACCGACTTGCTCTGTCTTGAACATAGCTGATGAAACATTAGGTCTGTCTGTCACTTCTGAGTCAATTATAAGAAATTTCGTGTCTGGGAATTTTTGTGATACTTCTTCAACAGCATCATGCATCATAAAACCTACTGCAATTATCAAGTTGTACCCTTGTTGTGCAAAATTTGTTAAGTTTGGTACATAGTCTTCCATTTTCTTTGATTGTATTACGTTAACTGTAACACCTAATTCTTTAGCAGCTCTTTGCAAGCCTTCATAAGCCATTTGGTTAAAGCTGTGGTCATTGATGCCACCCACATCTGTTACAAGACCTACTTTAAAATCTTTGTTTTTAGATTCTTGTGTAGTAGTTTGGGGTTGTGTACTTTCTTGCTTTGTCTTTGAAGAGCATCCTGACAAAAGCACTGAAACTGATAACACTACAATTAGCAAGGATGCTAAAACAACACGCCACCTTTTCATCATATAACCTCCTACAAAAATTTTGTTACCGTTTACCGATTTTGCACTCGGTAAACATATAAGCTTGTCTGACATCTAACTTTATTATAACTTTATCAAAGGTCATATACAACTCCTAAATTCATCAGTTTTACTTAAAAGGCATACAATTTCTCTAAAAATCTCCGTTTTTCTTTATGTATCTTTCACAATTATATTTTTTATTTTACTATTACCCTGAAATTTTATTTAATACTTTATTTACAACTTCATCTCTTACTTCCTTGTATTTATTTAAAATTTCATCGCATTCTATCCGCGCTTTTTCTGCCAGTTCTTTATCCTTAATATAAGGCAAATTCACTTTTACATTTAAAACAGCTCCTTCTATAGCTGCATATAGTAGAATAGCCCCAACTGCCGCATCAGATATGGCATTAGGATTCCCGTATTCCGCAATCAACATCGTCGGGGTAAATGCCTCTCCACATAATCTCGCAAGTTTTAGAGGAACATTCATAGCGTTAATATAAGCTTTTTGAAGCGCTTCGTTCCTTATTTTTCTATTTTCTTCAGTATCTTTTGGCATTTTAAGGGCTTTCATCACTTCGTCATAAGCTACAGTGTCTTCATCAATAAGCTTTACATATTCTGCAAGAAGTCGATTACATATACTAAGCCCTTGTTGAATCTCTTCTTTAATATCATCAGTATATTCCTCATAAAATTTTCGCCCTATTGTAAGATTGTAAACCATAGAAGAAAGGGCAATCCCAAGGCTTGCTGATACCGCCGATACACTTCCTCCTCCCGGTGTTGGTGATTTTGAGGCCACTTTTTCAATATACTCCTTTAATGAATCATCAATTAGCATAAAATCATCTCCTTCTCTGTGTATATATTTTCCCCCACTACCTATTATACCAATGATATATAATTTCCGTAATACAACTGCCAAAAAAATTGTTACAATATTTTTGAGAGTTTTATATTATTTGGGGGTTTTCAAAGATATATTTGTATAAAAAAATCCACAGCGCATACTGTGGATTTTTTTGACGTCATACTTTTCACCACGTTTATTAATAATTTTCTAAAACTTCCTCATTATATTTATCATAAACATATTTAAAATCTGCTGCACGTTGTAAAATACGCATTTTTACCTTACCCCAATTACAACCGCCTTATCTCCTTTTGACTTTATAACTGTGTTTACATGATTTATTCCAAAGTGGTACATCACATAGTCAAGGTTTGGTACGTCAATTAAGAGTATGTCTGCCTTTTTTCCTTCTTCTATTGTGCCTATTTCATTTCCCCTATCAATAGCACAAGCTGCATTTAAAGTTACAGCAGTTAAAATCTCTTTGGCAGACATTTTCATTTTTATATACGCAAAAGACATTATAAGCTGTAAATTTTCTGTAGGGCTTGTCCCCGGGTTGTAATCCGTACCAAGAGCCACAGCAAGACCTTTTTCAATTAATTTTCTTGCATTGGCATAAGGTCTATCTAAAAAATAAGAAACTCCAGGAAGAAGTACCCCTACAGTACCTGCTTTTTTCATAAGTTCAATTCCTTTTTCAGATACCTCTTCAAGATGGTCTGCGCTTACAGCACCTAATATTCCCGCCAATTCTCCTCCACCACTTTGTGTCAACTCATCAGCGTGAATTTTAAGTTTCATTCCATACTTTTTAGCCTCTTCTAATATCTTTTTAGACTGTTCATAGTCAAAAGCTCCATCTTCGCAAAAAACATCACAAAACTCTGCAAGATTTTCCTCTTTTACTTTGGGAATCATTTCATTTATAATTTTATCAACATATCCCCAAGAATTCTCCTTAAACTCCGTGGGTATTGAATGAGCCCCTAAAAAAGTAGGAACAATATCCACAAGAGAGATTGAATTAAGCTTATTCATAAGTCTTAAAAGCCTTATCTCTTCTTCTGTGCTAAGTCCATATCCACTTTTTACTTCTACAGTAGTAGTGCCATGAGATAGCATTATATCAAGGCTTTTCATAGCTTTTTCTATCAATTGGTCATCAGAAGCATTTCTGGTTGCATTAACAGTAGAAAGTATTCCTCCACCTTGCTTTAATATGTCTACATAACAATACCCTTTTAATTTAAGTGCCACTTCATTTTCTCTTGAGCCATAATGTATAAGATGAGTATGAGGGTCTACAAATCCAGGAATTGCAATCATGCCTTTTGCGTCAATTTTTTCTTTTGCAGAAATTGCGGCAGGTGATTTTCCTGCCGCTAAAATTTTTCCATCTTTTATTGCAATATAAGCATCTTCAATTTCTTCTATATTTTCCATGTCACTTCCACATTGTGGGCAATTGCCAAGAGGTGTATAAATTTTCTTAATGTTGTATATTAACAAATCTGCCTCCATTTTAACACCTCATTCGTATATTCTGTTTTCTAAAACCATATTTTCAGAAAAGTTCTCTATTCTTAAATAATAATCTGCCACATCAAACAAAGCCTTTGCTGGCACAAGCCCTATTATTTCACTGCCTATAACATTTACCCCATACCTACTAGCTTCTGCTTTAATTGTTTCAAAAACTCTGTAAATAGGTGTTTTATTAAAATCAGTAAGGTTCATCGACACCTGCACAATTCCTCTTTCTTTTAATTCCACCCCCATCGCCTTTACATACCGGTAACCGCCGTTTGAAAATCGGATAGCTTTAGCAATTTTGTTAGCTATATTAATATTGTCTGTAGCAAGATTGACATTGTAGGCAATGAGAAAATTTCTTGCGCCAATCACTGTCGCACCGCTTTTGGGGTTCATCTCCTGCGGACCAAAGTCTGGCTTCCATTCCGGCTGTTTTATCTTTTCAAAAAAACCTTCATATTCTCCCCGCCTTATATTTTCTAAATTTTTTCTTTCAGGAGTTGTAGCAGCTTCTTCATATAAATACACAGGTATACTAAGCTCTCTTCCAACCTTTTCTCCTACTTCTCTTGCAATTTGGATACATTCTTCCATTGTAGCATTTTTCACAGGTATAAAGGGTACTACATCTGTTGCCCCAATCCTCGGATGCTCCCCTTTATGGTACCTCATATCAATTATCTCTGAAGCTTTTTTAATGAGCTTAAAAGCCGCTTCTTTTACTCCCTTTGCATCTCCACAAAAGGTTATAACTGTCCTGTTGTGGTCTTTATCGGAAGAGTAATCCAAAAGCTTTACTCCTTCCGTCGACACAACTTCTTTGACAAGCTGTGCTATTTTTTCTTGGTCTCTTCCTTCACTAAAATTAGGTACACATTCAATTATCTGATCCATTTATTTCCTCATCCTTTCCAACGTTATTTTAGCATAGGCATTTTTATTCCTTTTTCTTTCGCAGTTCTTATTGCAATTTCATATCCAGCATCTGCATGTCTCATAACACCAGAACCAGGGTCAGAGGTCAAAACCCGCTCTATTCTCAAGTCAGACTCTTTTGTTCCATCGGCACACACCACTACTCCTGCGTGTATTGAATATCCTATTCCAACTCCACCGCCGTGATGTACTGATACCCATGTAGCTCCTGAAGCAGTATTTAACAAGGCGTTAAGTATTGGCCAATCTGCGATAGCATCACTGCCATCTTTCATTGCCTCCGTTTCTCTGTAAGGGGATGCAACAGAACCTGTATCATGGTGGTCACGACCTATTACAATAGGAGCTTTCAGTTCGCCTTTTCTCACCATTTCATTTATTGCAAGTCCAAATTCCGCCCTTTGGCCATATCCTAACCAACAAATCCTCGCAGGCAATCCTTGGAATTTAATCTTTTCTCTCGCTAACCTAATCCATCTTTCAAGCAGTTTATCTTCAGGGAAAAGTTCTAAAACTTTTTCGTCAGTCTTGTAAATATCCTCAGGGTCTCCTGATAATGCAATCCAGCGGAAAGGTCCCTTCCCTTCAGAGAATAAATCTCTTATATACTCAGGAACATAACCTTGGATATTAAAAGCCTCTTTTACCCCTTCATCATAAGCCATTCTCCTTATGTTATTGCCGTAATCAAAAGCTATTGCTCCTCTTTTTTGCATCTCAAGCATTGCTGAAACATGCTCTGCCATAGCTTTTTTAGCTCTCTTTATATATTCCTCCGGATTTGATTTTCTAAGAGCAAATGCCTCTTCTAGTGTCATTCCATTTGGCACATATCCGTTTAATGGGTCATGGGCTGATGTCTGGTCTGTTACAACGTCTGGAATTATTCCTCTCCTTACAAGCTCAGGATGAACATCTGCGGCATTTCCGACAAGTCCAACTGACAAAGGCTTTCCTTCTTCTTTCGCTTTCAAAACCATTTCTAAAGCTTCGTCAAGATTGTCTGTCATTACATCAAGGTATTTAGTATCTAATCTTCTCTGTATTCTATTTCTGTCCACTTCTACTACAAGGCATGCGCCATCCAACATGGTAACTGCTAAAGGCTGCGCTCCGCTCATACCTCCAAGTCCGGCTGTAAGTACAAACTTTCCCTTCAATGTTCCATCAAAATGTTTTTTAGCAAGAGCTGCAAAAGTCTCAAAAGTTCCTTCTATAATCCCTTGTGTTCCTATATATATCCAACTTCCTGCTGTCATTTGCCCATACATGGTAAGCCCTTTTGCCTCAAGGTCCCAGAAATTTTCCCAATTAGCCCATGCAGGTACTAACATTGCATTGGATATGAGCACTCTTGGTGCCATTGTATGAGTTTTAAAAATTCCTACAGGTTTCCCAGATTGTATGAGAAGTGTCTCATCTTCCTCCAAATTTTCTAAGCTCTCTATTATTTTATCAAAAGCTTCCCAATTCCTTGCAGCTTTTCCTGCTCCTCCATACACTATCAAATTCGCCGGGTCCTCTGCTACCTCCGGATCTAGATTGTTCATCAAAGTCCTGTAAGGCGCCTCTATTTGCCAATTCTTGCAATGTAATGTGGTCCCCCTTGGCGCTCTTATAACTCTTGACATATTTAAATCCCCCCATAAATTTTTTAATTTGGTGATATAGTATATTTCTATTTATCACTTCAAAAATCCTGCTAATATTTATACATTTTTAAATTTAAAAAGCGGGAGTTCTCCCGCTTCAGACTGTAGACAAACTTTCGTAAAGGAGATATTTTGCATAAGGAGTGACTTGTTACAAAGCGATAACAAAACTTAGCAAGACCGAGGGTGGAGGCAGGGCCGAAGCCATGGATGGCGGAGGCGGGCACCTTAAGGCATGGATGCCGATTGTGCCCGGTACCCTGCCGGAGCCTGAAGGTCGAGCTTTAGTTTTGTCGCTTTGTAACATCGGAACGACGATGCAAAATATCTCCTTTGAATATTTTTTAACTTTGTCAACAAAGTGAAGCGGGAGTTCTCCCGCTTACTCTACTTTAAACTGCTTAATTGCTTCCATAAGCGTATTGGCATAATTCTTAAGTTCATTTGCTGTTGATGCCATCTCTTCCACAATTGCCGACTGTTCTTGTGATGTTGCGGATACTTCTTCCGCTGATGCCGCTGACTCTTCTGATACAGCCGCTATGTTCTGTATTGAATCTACTATCTTGTTTTTATGCTCCTCTATCTCCTTTAATGATTTGTTTAGATTGTCAATCTTCTCTACTATGAAATTCACTGCATGAAGTATTCCTTCAAATACATCTTTTGTGGTATTGACTACATTGCTTTGCTCTTCTATTGATTTTGTTGAGTCTTCTACTGTCTTGTAAGTATCGTTAATCGTGCTTTGTATCTCAGATATTAAGTTAGCTATATTTCTCGCTGCCTGTGAGGACTGCTCTGCCAATTTCCTCACTTCGTCTGCTACAACGGCAAAACCTCTTCCTGCCTCTCCTGCTCTTGCTGCTTCTATCGCGGCGTTTAGTGATAAAAGATTTGTCTGGTCTGCTATGCTTGTTATCGTCTCTACAATTTTGCTTATCTCTGCAGATTTTTCAAGAAGATAGTTTGTAGATTCTTTTACATTGTTATTCGCTTCTATTGTCAGTTTTGTCTTTTCTATTAAGTCATCTATAGTGACAAGTCCTTCATTGGATACCATGCTGACATTCTCTACTTCTTGGTTTATCTCATCAGCGTTTTTAAGGGATTGGTCTATCAATTGCCCAAGTAATACAGTGGCATTAGCGCTCTCCTCTGCTTCTCTTGCTTGGCTAGAAGCTCCTTGTGCGATTTCTTCAATGGCTTTTGCAACGTCTTGTGTGGCTTGTGCTGCTTGTTCAGAAGCTACAGCCATGTTTTCCGCTGAGTGATTTACAGACTCTGATACGCTTTTTATGTCAAAGACAAGTCTTCTTATTCCTTCCACCATGGTATTAAAACTGTTTGCCAATATTCCCACTTCATCTTTTGCTTTTACATTAGCTTTAACCGTAATATCCCCTTTAGCTGCTGCAGACATAGCAGTTACCACTTTTTTGATTCCTGAGGATATAGAATTTGCAAAGAAGTATGCTATTAAAAATCCTATGAGTAATACTATTATACTTACAGTGATTACAAAATCTCGTATTTTCGTCACATCTTTTGTTAATTCGCTATTTTCCATTGTAACTACTGCTTTCCACCCAAAGCTGTCAAGATTTCTCACACTGGCAAACTCGTACACATTGTTTGAACTGTACTGTATAGTAGCATTATTAAGACTTAACAATTTTTCCCCAAAGTCATATTTTTTTATAGAAGTAAACAACTTAGTAGTATCCGGATGAGTAATAACAGTACCATCTTTTGTAACTAGGTATATGTACCCTGTCTTTCCAAGTTTAACACTAGATATATTTTTAGAAAGTTGTTCTAAACTTATATCAATTCCTAATATGCCTACTAACTTACCACTGGAACCCGTAATGGCTTTAGTAACAGTGATTTCTGGCGCCTTAGTATTGAAATCTTCATAAGGATCTGTCCAGACAATATTACCTCCGGCTTTTTCAGCATCTTTATACCACGGCCTTTCTGTTGGATCATAATTTTCTAGTTTTTGAGGTGGGTACAAAATCATCTTTTTATCAGGTGTCGCAAAATACACATTCATAGCGTCTGGCATAGATTTTTTTACTTCTTCTAATTTTTTAAGTACTGCTTCATCTAAAGCACTGCTTCCATCATAATTCATTATAGCATTTGATTCAGCTAACATTTCAATCATTGATTCTGTGTTTTGTTTAAAAGAATTTATGTACTTATTTAAAACCGATAAAGCTGCTTGATTAGAATCGTTTATCTTGGTTTTAAGAACACTCTCTGCAATATTTGTAGAAAAATATCCTGTTATGACAAGGGGAATTAAAATAAACAAGAGTATAAACACCAAAAGTTTTGTTCTAATGCTTTTCATTTGTTACCCTCCCATTATATAGAAATAAAGTGTTGTTGATCCCCCTTTTTATCCCACAACACTTCTTCTAATGCTTCTACGATTTTGTAATTATATTTTTGTGGTTGGGTTTTTAATTCAAATATTGCCTCGTGTATACTTTTTAACCTCTTTTCATTATAAGGCCTTTTTGTAGTCATTGCATCAAAAGAATCACAAATTCCTATTATTTGAGCATTTAAAGGAATAATACTGACACCAAAAGGATAGCCAGAACCATCTAGCCTTTCATGATGGTAAAGTACCCCTGGAATTAAATCCTTCAAAGAAGGAAAAATTTTTAACATCTCCGCGCCATAACTCGGATGTATCTTCACAAATTCGTATTCTAACTCTGTAAGCGAACCTGGCTTGTCAAGAATGGCGACAGGTACTAATACCTTGCCAATATCGTGTAATAATCCCCCCTTACAGTTATAAATTTGCTCCTCTTTGGGTAATCCCAATTTTTTAGAAACTAAATAAGTAAGTTTCGCAACTCTTATACTGTGTAAATAAGTTATATAATGATAATGTTTCAAACTCGTCATTAAATGCTTTATAAGATAATACTCGCTGTAATTGTATACTTCCACCGTTTTCCCTTCTTCTCGACATAATTTGACAAAAAAATTATACCATTTGTTTCTTATAATGTCAATTTTAAAAAAGTTTCAAAAAAAAAAAAAAAAAAAAAAAAAAAAAAAAAAAAAAAAAAAAAAAAAAAAAAAAAAAAAAAAAAAAAAAAAAAAAAAAAAAAAAAAACTGTTTTTTCTTGCGATATTTTTCTTGATATTTATTTTTTCTATGAGTTATTTAAGGATGTATTAACAAAGGACAATCTGGATAAACTGTAAAAGAGAAACCATTGACAAAAATCTAAAAAAAGCTATATAATATGCGTTGGAATATTTTTGTATATATTAAAAAAATGTTGTAGTTAAAAAAAACGTGTAAGATGGAGGTTTTTTTATGACATCAAATGTAAACGATGCAAAAAAATTAGCTTTGATTCCCCTCATTTTAATGATCTTTACCTCGGTATTTGGCTTTACAAATATTCCTCGTTCTTTCTATTTGATGGGATATGGAGCTATCCCATGGTATATTCTATCAGGTATAACTTTCTTTATACCTTATGCCTTTATGATGGCAGAATATGGTTCAGCTTTTAAAGAAGAAAAAGGTGGCATATATTCTTGGATGGAGAAATCAGTAAACCCAAAGTACGCTTTTATAGGAACTTTCATGTGGTATGCTTCTTATATCATATGGATGGTAAACGTAAGCTCCTCTATATGGATACCTCTTTCCAATGCTTTATTCGGAAAAGACACTACTTCTACGTGGAACCTTTTTGGTTTAAAATCAACTCAAACTTTAGGACTTTTGGGGGTAATATGGGTAATCACTGTAACTTATGTGGCTTCTAAAGGATTAAAAAGTATTTCAAAGGTATCTTCTGTAGGTGGAACTGCAGTTGCTTTATTAAATATAGTCTTACTAGGTGATTGCAAAATGAGATAAATATTAGAGTAAAAAAGTTACATTACAAGGAACAAAATAAAGAAATTACATTTTAAAAGTACGCTCAAGAGGGGAAAAGAGAAATGGAATAAAGATACAAATTCAAAAAAGACAATACCTAACACACCTTTTTAATGTAAAAAGGTGACAAACGAATCAAACCATAAGAACAAGTTATCAAGCCAAAAGTTTTTTCAAAGATAAAGGATGTTCAAAA
>Ga0207430_10281_pt1 | contig 13547 bp, 10 predicted proteins | sample YelNatsi3bottle8_FD_187544 | JGI IMG/M metagenome (GOLD analysis project Ga0207430, IMG submission 187544) | Hot spring thermophilic microbial communities from Obsidian Pool, Yellowstone National Park, USA - site 3 bottle 8 (SPAdes) (version 2) | ecosystem: Environmental > Aquatic > Thermal...
TTAAGGTTCATTCGTATAATGCATCATGCACCCTATCTATTATTACAGTTTAGTTTTACATTGTTTACATATATACAATGAGGCAGGCCTTTGTTTATAAGACCTGCCTCATTTGGAGTTCAGATAAGTTCAACCCGTCTTTTATGCATACATATTTCCATAGGGTCTTTTGCCTATCGGATGCAATTTGACAAAAGAATGATTCATAATCTTTTGAAAATCATAATCAAAATATTGACAAAAATTTTCAACATACTTTTGGATAAACGCGTAATCTTTGTCATCTATCTTTTCTTTAATAACTTCTTTTCCAAGTTTATAGTCTTCTACATCTCCTCTCAAATATATAACTCCTCCATGCATACCTGTACCACAATATTCTCCAACTATATTTTCATCATTTTTCAAGTTTAGCACAATCATACATCCACCTGCCATATATTCACCAAAGAAATCTCCTGCACTTCCTCCAATAACTATTACGGGAACTTTATCTTTGTATTCTTTCATGTGTATGCCAACTCTATAACCAACACTATCTTTTATATAGATAGATCCACCCCTCATTCCGTAACCAACGACATCACCTGCATGTCCATGTATAATAATATTCCCATCGTTCATTGTATTTCCTATTGCATCCTGTCCATTACCAAAAACTTCTATTGTAAGGCCGTCCATAAAAGCCGCCATGTCATTGCCAGGTGTACCTTCGATATTTATTTTTGTAGTCCCAGATAAATTATCTCCTATATATCGCTGACCATTGACATTTTTTAAATTAATTATGTCTTCACCTGAACGAACTAACTCTTTAATTATTTCATTAAGGTCTCTATAATAAATTCCTGACGCATTTATGGTTTTCATCGTACCACCTCCAGGTCAAGCATTTTTGCCTTTCTTAATTCTTTTGGCAAATATATAAATCCAAAATCATCATTTAAAAGATATTTCTTAAATGGAGTTATATCCGTTTCATTTTTTATAAACCCAGTAAATAATCCAGCCCTATCAATATCATTAATTAATATAAATCCTACTAACCTATTTTCTTTTACCACAAATTTTTTATAAGACCTCCTGTTATGATCAATTTTAGAGATAATCTCAAATTCCTCCTGTTGTGGATTTGTTATACCAGCTGTTATCATATTTGTATTTTTATAACCTATTGAGTTCATAGGGAAAATCCCTTTAAAACTTTTATTTATGCCAATCATGCTAAGCCCTGCAATTTCCCCTTGCATGTATGCATTTGGCCATATTGGCACAACCCTATTTGACTCAACAAGCATATCATAACCTTCGGCTACATCTCCTGCTGCATACACATCTTCAACGCTTGTTTTCATAGTGTTATCTACTAAAATACCACGGTTTATAGAAATTGATGTGTTTTTTACAACATCAACGTTTGGCACAACGCCTATCGCGATAATAAGATTGTCGGCTTCTAATTCCTGCCCATTTTTGAGCAAAACCCCTTTAACATATTCATCTCCTATGATTTTATCCACTGTTGTTCCCGTAATTATTTTTATGCCGTCATTCTGAAGACTTTGAGATACCAAAGATGCTCCTTCTGTATCAAGAATTGTACTTAAAATTCTATCGGCAAGTTCAACTATTGTTACATCTACCCCTAAATGGTGAAGACCTTCTGCTGCTTTGAAACCGATGAGACCACCCCCTACAATTACAGCTTTTGAACCCGGCTTGGCAGCTTCCTTTAATTTTTTAGCATCGTCCATTTTAATAAAAGTATGAACATTTTTTTTGTTTAATCCTTCTACTGGAGGTATTATAGGTTTCCCGCCCGTTGCAATGAGAAGTTTGTCAAAACTTATGCTATCCCCGTTTTCAAGATACACTTCTTTTTTTCTTTCATCAATAGAAACAACTTTAATACCAAATATAGTTTCTACTTTATTTTTGCGATAAAAATCTTTCTCTCTATATATCATTTTGTTCTCAGACACTAAATTCCCAAGATAATAAGATATAAGGGGCCTTGAATACACGTGATATGTTTCATCCGAAATAACAACTATTTCAGAACTTGTATCATATTTTCTTATTGCCTCTACTGCACCTACCATCGCAACAGAATTACCAATTATTACTATTCTCATGCAGAAATGCCTCCTTCACTATAGACAAGTGCCTCATTAGGACAATTCTTGACACAAGCCGGCTCTCCCGCTTCAGCACATAAGTCACATTTTGATGCAACCTTATTATTTACATCTCTTATAATTGCACCAAACTCACACACAAGCACGCAAGTCCAGCATCCAACACATTTATCTGTATCACAAATTACAACACCAGTTGACGGATCCTTTTGCATCGCTCCTGTAATACATGATTTAACACATGGAGCGTCATTGCAATGCCGACACTGGAGTGAAAAAGATACGGGTTTATTTTCTTCTATGACAATTCGTGGTGTCGGCCTCTGGGTTTCCAACTTAAATGCTTTTAAAACATCTTTATACTTTGAATGAGATGTAATACAGTATACTTCACATAATCTACATCCAACACACACTTCTTCTTTCACATAAACCTTTTTCACAAATATACCTCCTATTCGCCGGCAGCAAGAATGCCAAGTATATCAAGTTCCTTTTGTGTCATTCCTATGCCACGAAGCATTAACCTATTGCCTTTAAGACTTTCAATATCATTTATACCCATTCCACCAAGCATCTCTTTTATTTCATGACTCCATGCTTGAACAAGGTTAACAAGACGTTTATATCCGATTTCTGGGTTTAATCTTTTAACAAGGTTAGGATCTTGAGTAGCAATTCCCCAATTGCATTTACCAGTATGGCATTTTTGGCACATATGACATCCCAAAGCAATCAAAGCAGCTGTTGCAATGTAAACAGCATCTGCACCAAGAGCTATTGCTTTGACTATGTCTGCACTGTTTCTAATACTACCCGCTGCAACTAAAGATATTGTATGTCTTATACCTTCAGAACGGAGTCTTGCATCTACAGCAGCTATTGCAAATTCAATTGGAATTCCTACGTTATCCCTTATTCTCTTTGGAGCAGCCCCTGTACCGCCTCTAAATCCGTCTATTGCTATATAATCTGCTCCAGCTCTTGCTATTCCCGAAGCTATTGCCGCCACATTATTGACTGCTGCAATTTTAACACCAACAGGTTTTTGATAATCGGTAGCTTCCTTCAATGAATATATTAATTGCGCAAGGTCTTCAATTGAATAGATATCGTGATGCGGTGCAGGAGATATAGCATCACTTCCAGCTGGTATCATCCTTGTTGCCGAGATGTCCTCACTCACCTTTTCACCGGGTAGATGACCACCTATCCCAGGCTTTGCACCCTGACCAATTTTTATTTCAATAGCCGCCGCAGTATTAAGGTATTCTCTATCAACACCAAAACGTCCTGATGCTACCTGTACAATTGTGTTTTTGCCATATTTCCGGAAGTCCTTATGAAGCCCCCCTTCACCAGTATTATAAAGTATCCCAAGCTCTTCAGCAGCTCTTGCCAAAGCTGCGTGAGCATTGTAACTTATTGAACCATAAGACATTGCTGAAAACATTATTGGTGTCTCAAGTTTGAGTTGTGGAGGCATTTTTGTTTTAACATTAAGGTTTTCGTCTATTTCTATCTTGTCAGGCTTCCTACCTATATATACCCTTAACTCCATAGGTTCTCTTAGCGGGTCTATAGAGGGGTTTGTAACTTGGCTTGCATTTATAACCATTTTATCCCAATATACAGGATAAGGCCTATCATTTCCCATGGATGACAGAAGAACTCCACCTGTTTCTGCCTGTCTGTATATATCTCTTATAGCATCGTAAGTCCAATTGGCATGTTCTTTAAATGTTTGAGGATGTTTAATAATTGTAAGAGCTTGTGTTGGACACAATACGACACATCTTTGACAATTTACACAATTCATATCATTTGAAATCATTTTATCTAGATGTTCATCATAACTGTGAACTTCAAATGAACACTGTCTCATACAAACCTTACAGTTAATGCATTTATCGTAATCTCTGAGTACTTTAAATTCTGGAGTAAGGTAGCTTAAACTCATGCAGTAACCTCCTTTGTAGAATACATTTCTTTTTCGTTGTCACGTATGAGCTCAGCTATAACAGGTTCTCCACCTCTAGGAATCCATACGCTTTCAGGATTTTTGCATACTTGCCTTATTGCTAACTCTTCGCTGGCTACATATATCATATCGCCTTTTTTTGCAGCAGTAAGTGGCCTTAGTTTAATCCTATCGTTTATTGCCACAAAGCCATCTTCATATGCTATTATCATTGAAAATGGACCATTTAGGAGTGCTCTCCCATAAATTATTTTCAGGTTAGTGTATAAAATTTTTTCTTTTGGTGACATCCTTTCAACCTGCTTCCACAAAGGCGATGCAACTACTTTGCATGCAAGTTCTATTGGTAAACCATGTCTTCTTAATAGAAGATCGAAAATGTATGCCGCAACTTCTGTATCAGTTTGCAAGGTGCAAATATATCCAAACTCTTCTAAATATTTACGATTAGTATCGTACGAAGAAAGCTCGCCATTGTGAACAACAGAGATATTTAACAGATTAAAAGGATGTGCACCACCCCACCATCCTGGTGTATTCGTTGGAAATCTACCGTGAGCCAACCACATATATCCTTTGTAAGATTCCAATTTATAAAAATTTGCAACATCTTCTGGGTAACCTACTGCTTTAAATACTCCCATATTTTTCCCGCTAGAAAAAACATATGCGCCTGGTATGTTACTGTTTATATTAAATACAAATTTAATTGTAAATTCATTTTCATCCAGTTCTGATAATTTCAATTTCTCTGGCCTTGGTATAGCAAAATATCTGTAAATTAATGGTGCATTTTTAATATGTGCCGTTTTTCGTGTGGGTATTTTTTCTTCTAAAGCGACTATATAATTTGCTTTTAAAATATTCTCTGTTTCCTGTTTAGCTATCAAATCATCATAAAACATATGAAATGCAAAGTAATCTTTAAAATCAGGATAAATGCCATATGCAGCAAAACCACCTCCAAGACCATTTGATCTATCATGCATTGTCGCGATGGAATCTGCTATAGATTGCCCCGAAAATAGACGACCAGTGCGATCAATTATGCCACTTATAGCACATCCCGAAGGTATTCTTACATAACCTTCCTTCAACATTTTATAACCCCCTTAAAAAATTTTTATATGCAATATTTTTTTTGAAAGTTGCATCAAGCGAAAATGTTTACTGTTTAAAATTGTCCTCAAATTGTGGCAAAATGCTTATCACTCCTAAATTACGAGTGTTATGTTAATTATAATATATTTTATTAATTTTGCAATACGTTAATATGAAAAATTCATAAATTATTTTTAGGTTAATTCTTCACTTAAATGTAGTGGGCAAAAAAAAAAAAAAACAGTTAGATACTTTAACATCATAGGTAACTTATATGTAGAATGACAACACCCCCACTTTCTACGCATAAAAAGTGGGGGTGCTTTTTTATATCTGCAATGCTCTTTCTATTGTTCTCGTTCTTCTCCCTAAACATCCAAAAGTCGGCAAAAATTCGCCCAAAAACGGGAAAAAACTTCCTGATTCTTTTCCCACAGCCTTTTTGTCTCCTCTTTAAGTTGAGCCACTGCTCCTGGTCCAGCAAACTCTATAAGTTCTTCTTGATAAATCTCAGTCCAATAACTAACGATTATAGGTGTAACTTCTGGGTGAAATTGTAAAGCCCAGGCACAATCCTGATAAGCAAAAGCCTGGTTAGTACAAGTATCACCTTCTGCAAGGAGAAGAGCCCCTTCAGGCAGTTCAAAAGTATCTCCATGCCATTGAAAAGCCCAAAACTCTTCTGGCAAATCCTGAAAAAGAAAGGCCTTTTCCCCTGCTTCTGTCAAATGTATTTTATACCACCCAATTTCTTTTACCGGGTTAGGTTTAACTGTTGCTCCCAACGCCCTGGCAATAAGCTGTCCTCCCAAACATATTCCTAATACTGGTATTCGTCTTTCTATCGCATCGCGTATAAGTTCTTGTACTTGATAAAGATATGGGTACTTTTCTTCTTCGTATGCTCCCATTGGACCTCCCAATATTATCACAGCATTATAGTCAGCCACCGTTTTAGGTAAAATAGCTCCAGGTTGATTCATTACGCGAATATCTAACTTCCATCCTTTCTTCGAAAAAATTTCAGCTATAAGACCTGGTCCTTCCTGAGTTACATGTTGGATGATTAAAACTTGCATTATCTCATCTCCTTTGCTAAACAATTATGATTATTCAGATTCAATCAATTTTTCTATTTAAAGTGCTTCTTCACCTCGTTCGCCAGTACGAACTCGTATCACATCTTCTAAATTCACCACAAAAATTTTACCATCTCCAATTTCTCCAGTCCGTGCAACTTCTGATATCAGCTTTACTAACTTTTCCGCCTGATTATCAGTTACTGCAATTTCAATCTTAACCTTAGGCAATAAATTGATAAAATATTCATTACCACGGTAAACCTCGGTCCAGCCTTTTTGATTTCCACAACCCATTACTGGATAAACAGTCATACCGTGAATATCAAATTTACTTAACTGGTCTTTAATAATCTCTAATTTTTCCGGCCGTATAATTGCTTCTATTTTCTTCAAAGCAAATCACTCCTTTTAAACTTTTCAAAATATATTCGATATTAATTTCTACTGTTTAATATTATTTTCTAAACAATGTTGTATAGATAATTGTGTTTTTAATTATTATCATAATAGCTAAAATAATTATATTTAAGTTCTATATTATTATAAGCTCCTTCACCGTGTTGAGATATGTCTAAACCTGATTCCTCCTCTTCCTCACTTACTCTTAAGTCCATAAACAGACTTATGAATTTAAGTATGGCATATGTCATTATGCTTGCGAAAGCATATACCGCAATAACACTTATAATTTGTATTATAAATTGGTGTACATTTCCATATATTAATCCATTAGCACCTGCTGGGTTTACTACCTTTGTAGCAAATATACCTGTTGCTATAGCCCCCCACGTACCACCAATACCATGTATGCCAAATGCATCAAGCGAATCATCATATTTAAATTTATGCTTTAAGTAATTAACTGAGAAATAACACAATATTCCTGCGATAACACCAATTATAATTGCTGATACCACAGTTACATAACCTGCAGCGGGTGTTATTGCAACAAGTCCTGCCACAGCTCCACTTGCCGCACCAAAAAGTGTTGGTTTGCCATTTACTTTCCATTCAACTATAACCCAACCGAGCGCAGCCGCTGCAGCCGCCGTATTTGTCACTACAAATGCATTAACAGCTATTCCATTTACTGCTAATGCACTTCCTGCATTAAAGCCAAACCATCCAAACCATAAAATTGCTGTACCCATAATAACCATAGGTATATTATGGGGAATTATATTAACATTTTTACGCTTTCCAATTAAAATTGCCGCTATAAGGCCTGAAATACCTGAACTGATATGAACAACCGTACCACCCGCAAAATCCAGTGCACCAAGATTTTTAAGCCATCCTCCGTTGCCCCATACCCAATGTGCAATAGGATCATACACAAGTGTTGTCCACAATAGAGTAAATAATAAAAACGAACCAAATCTCATTCTTTCAGCAAAAGCGCCTGTTATAAGAGCAGGTGTAATTATTGCAAACATCAACTGGTAAATCATAAATGCCATAAAAGGAATTGTTGCAGAATATGCGTCATAAGGTTCAAATCCTACATTTTTCAACCCTAACCATTGTAAATTTCCTATTATATGTCCTACATCGCTTCCGAACGATAACGAAAAACCAAATAATATCCATTGGATTGATACTATTGCGATAATTATAAAGCTTTGCATCATGGTACTTATTACATTTTTACTACTAACCATGCCACCGTAAAAGAATGCAAGTCCTGGAGTCATAATCATAACAAGCGCAGCAGAAAATAGCACAAAAGCAGTATCACCTGTATTGATTTTACCTGTAGAAGCAAAAACTAACTTTGGTATAATTAAAAACATAAACATAAGAGAGAATAACAAATAAATCTTCTTCACCATTTTGTATAAACCTCCTCTAAATTTTTCTGTTTTAAGCCAACATAGAAAATGGCGCTTTTGCCTTAGGCTTTAGCCTGTTGCAAAAGCGCCATTGCTTTTGTACTTTAAAATATTAATTTTTATGTCCAATTAGATGACACTGTAAAAAGTTAAATGTTAAATAACATGTCGGCATATGTTGGTAGTGGCCACAATTCTGCATCTACGATTGTTTCCAGTTTATCGCCAATTTCTCTTAAAATACCCATTTTTGTAAATATTACATCTCTGTAATAACAAGCCTTGCTATAAGAATCACTATTCATATTTGAAGCTTCATTAACTGCATTTTCAAGTTCAGATATGTTTTTCTTAAATTCACTCATTAGCGAAGAAACTTCTTCTAACAATTCGGTTTGTGCACTTATATCAACATTTAGACCTGTTGCTCTTACAGAATTTATTGATTCTGCGATTTTTGTGGCAAAATTTATTACAGCTGGGAGTATTTGCCGTTTTGCTATATCCAACATTGTCAGAGCTTCAATATTAATTGTTTTTATATAATTTTCAAGAGAAATCTCATATCGCGATTCAAGCTCAACTTTGCTTAAAACACCGTGTTTTTCCATGAGTTTGACATTCTTCTCTTTAATTAAAGCAGGAATAGCTTCAACTGTTGATCGAATATTTGGAAGTCCTCTTTTTTCTGCCTCTTTTACCCATTCTTCTGAATAACCATTCCCATTAAATATAATTCTTTTGTGCTTCTTTACAATTTCCTTAAGCAACAGTTGCACTTCTTCATCAAAATTTGTGGCCTTTTCCAACCTATCTGCAATCTGGGATAGACTTTCAGCAACAATGGTGTTTAATATAAAATTAGCAGTTGCAATTGATGAAGAAGAACCAACCATTCTAAATTCAAATTTATTTCCTGTAAATGCGAATGGAGATGTTCTGTTTCTATCTGTTGAATCCTTTGGTAGTGCAGGAAGAGTTGATACACCTACTTTTAGTACTCCTCCTTGTTTTGAAGTTGTTGCACCACCATTTTCGATTTGTTCAAGAATATCCGTAAGCTGTTCGCCAAGGAAGACTGATACAATTGCGGGCGGTGCCTCATTAGCACCAAGACGATGGTCATTTCCTGGTGTTGCAGCGGCTACTCTGACCAAATCAGCGTATTCATCGATAGCTTTGATTACAGCACACAGGAAAACTAAAAATTGTGCATTTTCGTGGGGTGTATGTCCCGGATCTAAGAGATTTTGACCATCATCGGTGCTCATTGACCAATTAATGTGTTTACCGGAACCATTGACTCCTGCAAAAGGTTTTTCATGCAAAAGGCATACAAGTCCATGCCTTAAAGCAATTTTTTTCATTAGCTCCATTGTTAATTGATTATGATCTGATGCAATATTAGCTGTATTGTATACTGTAGCGAGTTCATGCTGAGCAGGAGCAACTTCATTATGCTTAGTTTTAGCAGGAATTCCTAATTTCCACAATTCTTCATCTAGATCTTTCATAAATGCTGATATTCTTTCTTTGATAGAAGCAAAATAATGATCTTCCATTTCTTGACCTTTTGGTGATTTAGCACCAAATAGAGTTCTTCCTGTAAGTATAAGATCTTTACGCTTATCATACATCTTTTTGTCAATTAAGAAATATTCCTGTTCAGGTCCTACGGTTGTAATAACCTTTTTTGCTGTAGTATTACCAAATAATCTTAATACTCGAAGAGCTTGTTTTGATAAAGCTTCCATAGAACGCAGTAAGGGTATTTTTAAATCTAGCGCTTCGCCTGTATACGAACAGAAAGCGGTGGGGATATATAGCGTATTATCTTTTATAAAAGCGGGCGATGTACAATCCCATGCTGTATATCCTCTTGCTTCAAAGGTAGCCCTTAAACCACCTGATGGAAACGAAGAAGCATCAGGCTCGCCTTTAATTAATTCTTTTCCAGAAAATTCAGTTATTACCCTACCATCTTGAGTAGGAGAAATGAAAGAATCCCGCTTTTCAGCAGTAATTCCAGTTAATGGCTGGAACCAATGAGTAAAATGAGTTGCTCCTTTCTCAATTGCCCAATCTTTCATTGCATTTGCTACAACTTCAGCAACTGCTGGTTCTAATGGAATTCCCTCATCGATTGTTTTTCTTAAAGCTTTGTATGTTGCCTTTGGAAGGCGTTCTCTCATGACAGAATCGTTAAAAACATTTGAACCAAAAATGTCGCTTAGAGTGTTTTGTGCCATAGTAATTTCCTCCTCTTAAATTTTTATAAATTAACATAATAAATTGATAATTAATTAAAATACAAATATTAAAAACAAAACAAAGGCGCCACCTCTAAAATACAGGATGAAACGCCTTTGTTTCATTCACACACTATTAAATTTTCATGTTGATTTTATAATAGCACATTTTTATTTTGATTTCAAGTACTTTTTTATCAAAGATAGTGTCAAGATACTGTAGGATAATTTTTATAAACAACTCCTGAAATATCTTAAATCATGGCTTTCACCGTGTGCTTGTTTCTATTGGTTTTTTATATTATATTTTCATATTTTATTGCCTTAAAAATTTTACTAAACACTCTTAATTTTGCCATCAGCTTTAATCCTTTTCTACTCCATCCCATCTTCTCTTGACTTGTAATATGTCCTTTTATATTCTATTTCTCCAAGCATTAAAGATGAAGTAATTGGATTCTTTCTGAACCATTCGAATGGCCTCGTCCGGAGGCAACGGTTTGCTGAAATAATAACCTTGAACTTTGTCGCACCCGCTCTCTATAAGACAATCAAGCTGTTCTTTTGTTTCCACACCTTCGGCAGTTACGCCGAGTTTCATCCTGTGCCCCAAGAAAATAATCGCATCGACAATAGCCTTATTTACCTCTACCTTTATCTCGCTCACAAATGACCTGTCAATTTTCAAACCATCAACCGTAAATTTTTGGAGGTATTTGAAAGAACTATTTTCCGTTCCGAAATCATCTATTATTATTTTGACCCCTACCTCTTTCAAGCGATAAAGGTTTCTAACCACCGTTTCCATTGCTTCTATAAGGATGGTTTCAGTAATCTCCAGTTCCAAATATCTCGGTTCAAGTTCAATCTCGTTTAGTATATCAAACACAACTTTTGCAAAATCAGGCTGCTGCAGCTGATGCACTGAAACATTCACCGAAACATTAAAGCCAGAATACCCCATATTAAGCCATTCTTTCATTTGCCTGCAGGCTGCCCTTAACACCCATTCACCTATAGATATTATTTGTCGTGTCTCTTCAGCAATCGGAATAAAATGAATGGGACTGATCAGTCCTTTTTTAGGATGCTGCCACCTCAACAGTGCCTCCATACTCGTCACTTTACCAGTCCTTATATCAACAAGAGGCTGATAGCACAAAAAGAACTGACCTTTTTCCAAAGCCAACCTTAAATCTCTTCTTATTGTGCTGGCAACTTCGACTTCTTTTCTCGTAATGCTGTCAAAATATTGAAAACCATTTTTTCCATCTCTTTTAGCCCTGTACATTGCTATATCTGCATTTTTGACTATAACTCTTTCATTTTTTCCATGGTCAGGATATATGGCAATACCTATGCTAATAGTGACATGCAATTCATGATTATTGAACTTTATCGGTTGGTTGAAAAGTTCCAATATTCTGTTTGCAACCTTATTCGTATCGTCCATATTAATTATGTCAGGTAACAAAATGACAAACTCATCACCGCCCACTCTGGATACCGTATCTGATTCACGCAGACACGCCTTCAGTTTCTTGGCAATCTTTTTCAATAGCCTGTCACCTATATGATGTCCCAGGGAGTCGTTGATTGTTTTGAAATTATCAAGGTCGACAAAAAACACTGCAAGTTTCTTCCCATTCCTTTTTGCATCTGCCATGGCAATTTTGAGCCTATCCATAAAAATCTCCCGGCGAGGGAGGCCAGTTAAAGGATCATAGAATGCCATGTATTTTAACTTGCTTTCCATCTGTTTCCGCTCAGTAATATCCGTGTGTGACCCTGCCATTCTTATGGCTCTGCCATCTTCATCCCACAATGCCTTTCCCCTGCTTAGAATCCAAATATATCTACCGTCTTTTGTTTTGATCCTGTATTCGCATAAATAAAATGGTGTCTTTTTCTCAAGATGATTACGTAGATTATTAATGACGGTTTTAACATCTCTGGGATGGATGAATTTAGTCCATGTTTCACGGTAGTTGCTTATTACTTCTTTATCAAAGCCAATGATATCCTTCCACCTCTCGGATATGTATGCCGTATCCGTTATCAAATCCCAGTCCCATAGTCCATCGCTTGCTCCTTCAACTACCAATCTGTAGCGTTCTTCACTTCTTTTCAATTCTTCCTGCTGCCTTTGTATTTCAATTAAGTTCTGCCTCAACTCTTCTTCCCGGGCCATAAGTTCTTCATTCATTGCAGAGAGCTCTTCCTGTTGAGCCATCAATTCCTCGTTTAAAGCAACAAGGTTATTATTTGCTTCTTCAAGTCTCCTTTCAGCATTCTTTAGGTCTGTAATGTCTATACCAGTTGAAACAACATACCTGTTTCCTTCATCATCCCAAATAATACTGTTATGCCACATAATATAAATTTGTCTGCCATCCTTCAAAGCCATCGGATTTTCACATTTGTAATGAATACCTTTATATCCAATGTCGTCCAAATTTTCTTTTATACGACTTATCGTGTCCCTGGGAATTATTGAACTTACATCTATCCTCTCTGTTTGTTCTTCGACCGCTATACCAATTACAGCCTGGGTATATCTGTTGAACCAAACTACTCTACCATCCAATGCCCAGACTACTATAAGCATCTGCTCGTTTTCAAAAATTCTGCTTAAAAATTCTTCTCTCTTCTGAAGATAAGCAATTGATTTCTTTGATTCTTCAATAAAACTCTTATTTTTCTTCTGACTAGGTAACTTCTCCATTCGCCATTAATTTCTCCTTTCTGGACAACTATTCTTTAAATAATGTCTTCAACGACTTTTTCATCTTTGTCTAAATATAATTTTATTTTTTCACCATTTTTTAATTTGTAGCCTATTTTATCAAAGTATAATTCGACTCCTTCATAGCCGTAAAGGATTTTTACTATTGAATTTTTACTTCCCTTTAATAATACGTAACTGCCGACGCCGTGCGATCCGGCTTCTTTTACAAAGATATTTTTGTCAAATTCGATCGTGCTCATTTTAACCTTACCATTAATGGAAACTGAACCATTTGTAGAAATTTTTGTATTATAACAACCTGCTTCTGAGGTTATAATTACGTCCTTCATAGCATAAATTTTGCTGTCATGAACCCATTTTGCAAGTATACGCCCCTTGTTTTCATGTTCCTCGGCTAAAATCCTTGATATGAAGA
>Ga0207430_10284_pt1 | contig 13239 bp, 8 predicted proteins | sample YelNatsi3bottle8_FD_187544 | JGI IMG/M metagenome (GOLD analysis project Ga0207430, IMG submission 187544) | Hot spring thermophilic microbial communities from Obsidian Pool, Yellowstone National Park, USA - site 3 bottle 8 (SPAdes) (version 2) | ecosystem: Environmental > Aquatic > Thermal springs...
CCATGATATGTTTTTGGGACTAATTCTGTTTCTGTTTGAAAACAAGTCAGATGGGCAGAACTACTGCCTTCTTTATAGGTTATCACATAAGCTGGCATCAATGATTTGTTGCCCAGCTTTTTTTATTTTGGTCACCTCTTCATTGCATAAAATTCCCCAAAAGAAAGGTTAAAAACTTAGAAGAGCAAGGCTGATGAGATTAGGTATGTTTAGTTTCAATCCCCAAAGGGGAGGCTACAAACGCATACCTTATCAAGAAGTACACCCGTAACTCGGAGGTTTCAATCCCCAAAGGGAAGGCTACAAACTTTCACGCTCAAGCTTCTCACGCTCAATCTCGGCAGTTTCAATCCCCAAAGGGAAGGCTACAAACCATCACAGCAGGTGAGTTTGTAACATCGCTTTTGCTGTTTCAATCCCCAAAGGGAAGGCTACAAACTTTGTTTTTATATTATTGTTCTATATTTTATTATACGTTTCAATCCCCAAAGGGAAGGCTACAAACTAGGGTATTTCCCCAAATTCCATGCTGGAGTGGACGTTTCAATCCCCAAAGGGAAGGCTACAAACATATCCATGCAAACCAGATATTTTTGCGAAAACATAGTTTCAATCCCCAAAGGGAAGGCTACAAACTGGATTTCCTGCAAGCAGATTGACAGATGAGGAATTTGTTTCAATCCCCAAAGGGAAGGCTACAAACATGATGAGATAAAGGATTATATAGTTATATCGTCAGTTTCAATCCCCAAAGGGAAGGCTACAAACTAAATTATTCTGATAACTCCCATGCCTGGACAAGACGGGTTTCAATCCCCAAAGGGAAGGCTACAAACCGGGGCAGGCTGGGGAAAAATAAAAAGAAAGGAGAGTTTCAATCCCCAAAGGGAAGGCTACAAACACATATTAAGAACTCTTATGGGGATATCTGATAAAGGTTTCAATCCCCAAAGGGAAGGCTACAAACAGGAGCATGTTTAATCACGTTGCTACTAATTATTTGTTTCAATCCCCAAAGGGAAGGCTACAAACTATAGTAGTTATGATGACGTTACTTGTACAGAACATACGTTTCAATCCCCAAAGGGAAGGCTACAAACATGGGGATTAAAATAAAAAGGAGGTTTTTAAAATGATAGTTTCAATCCCCAAAGGGAAGGCTACAAACTCTGGATGGGGAACATGGCGTTTACCACTTCATGAGTTTCAATCCCCAAAGGGAAGGCTACAAACCAAATTCGCTCTCTGGCTGAGTATGAATATAAACATGTTTCAATCCCCAAAGGGAAGGCTACAAACTTAACTTGATGGATGCATTTGATACACTCGCAAGGTTTCAATCCCCAAAGGGAAGGCTACAAACCCAAGTGTTGTTTCTTTACAACAAATATTTTTAGAAGAGTTTCAATCCCCAAAGGGAAGGCTACAAACATAGCACAAAAGGAAAAAGAGAGATGGCAATTAATAAAGTTTCAATCCCCAAAGGGAAGGCTACAAACCTTTAATAGCAAAGTATTCTGAGAGTAAAACTGTAAATGTTTCAATCCCCAAAGGGAAGGCTACAAACAGTAGGCGTGTCAGAACAAAAATTTTACGAAATGCTGTTTCAATCCCCAAAGGGAAGGCTACAAACATAGACACAAATAATATCAAGAAATATCCTTGTACAATGTTTCAATCCCCAAAGGGAAGGCTACAAACGGTAGAACCTGCCAGTGGGGACCGGTGGGGCGGCCCTTGTTTCAATCCCCAAAGGGAAGGCTACAAACTATCGTACGCAATGATTTCATTGCAAAATCTCATTGACGTTTCAATCCCCAAAGGGAAGGCTACAAACAATCTTTTCTGTCTTTCTTCTTTGAGCTGTTGTGCAGTTTCAATCCCCAAAGGGAAGGCTACAAACACTACAATGTAATACAAGAAAGCAATATGTAATATCGTTTCAATCCCCAAAGGGAAGGCTACAAACACTTTTTTGAGTTTATTCTCTATTTGCTCAGTAGCTGTTTCAATCCCCAAAGGGAAGGCTACAAACCGGTTGAAAAGCTTGATTTAATTATATCAACTTTATGCACCAGTGTCAATGTTTTTATTTTAGAACATACCTTAAAAACAAACTCAAAGCCAGCAATATCAAGTCTTAAAACCAAATCAAAGTCTTTCGTCTATCCAGTTGTTGCCAGTAGTCAAAATAAACCCACAACCAACAACGATGAAATCGTGTTCAAATCAATCTCTAAAAATTTTGCACCTGAGATCGACGGATATGACTTTTGGTCAAAATGTATTAGTATTCATGATTTTTTAAAATATTGTGAATAATATTGCAACAGAGGATGGAAATAGAGAATATAAATTAGAAGAATTTTGTGATTATCGTAAAATTAAGCTTTTCGAGATTATATGTGAGTATGGATTTAAACAAAAGTCGCCTTTGAAAAAAATTAAAACTTGTAAAGCTCATAACAAAACAAGTATGTAAAAATTACTTTTACTAAAAAATTTTGTAGATTAAAATTTCAAATTGAAAAATCTACGAAAGAGGAAAGAGTTATAGGTGCTTATAAAACTCAAACATTTTGGAGGTTTAAATGTTGAAATTTGTCATGTTATATTGTATTATGTTAGTATAAAAGTAAGTACTCATAACAAACGCCAATTCTTTTTGAAATGGTGGTGATTGTGCTTGGGGAAAGAAACTTATAGAAACTTAATTGCTGTGACAGCTCTTTTACATGATATTGGCAAATTTATCCGAAGAAGTGGTCTTGGCTCTCTTTCCCATCAGGAAGAATCAAAAAATTTTTTAGAAAAGCATATGGAAAAGTTTGAAACGAAAAATCTATTTACTCATGAAGAACTTGAACTTATAAAAAGACTCATAGAAAATCACCACAATATTGAAAAAATAAACAAAAGCTCAGCTTATAGTGATGTAGAAAATAACTTACTGAAGATTTTAATTTATTCAGATTGGGACTCTGCATCCGAAAGAAGACAAGAGAAAGAGACAAGTAGCTCTCAAGAGTATGTTCCCATTCATAGTATGTTGTCTTTTATAAATGAAGCATTTGATATTGATGAGGCACTTCGTCAGGGGAAAGAAGATAAAGTTTTTCAACATCTTTCGTATGTAAAAGCATTTTTACCACAGGATGCTTTTGTATATGAAAAGCCCGAACTTGACTCTGCACAGCCTGTTGTGGAATATAATCAAAAAAGATTTGAAAATTTTGAAAGTGAATTTAAAACTCTTATTGATGAAAGTGAAAACCAGTATGAATTTGTGTTAAGGCTAAATTACATTCTCAAAAGGCATTCAACGTATATTACTTCAAGCGGAAAGGAAAGGTTAAGAGACATTTCTCTCTATCACCACAGTGCAACAACAGCTATGTTTGCAATCAACAGACTAATAGATTTTGAGCATGGTGAACAAATAAAACAACGCAAGCAATATGGAGCAGTTTATGGAAGATTGTTCAAAATTCAGGATTACATCTTTTCTGGTATAAATACAAAAATCGAAAAGCCTTTGAAGAGAATTATAACAAGGTCTCAGTTAGTGTCTATACTTAATATGATAATTCCATACGATATAGTCAAAACATTAGATTTGTATCCTTTCAACATCATCTTTTATGGTGGAGGGGCATTTTTGATATTAATTCCCCTTTCATATATCTCAAAAGCTCAAGAAAGAATAAAAGAGATTAAAAAAGCAGTAGACGAGATTTTTGAATCAAAAATTTATTTTGAAGCTATTTGTGACAGAATTTCAGTATATGAAAATGGCTATGTTTTAGGTAATGAATTAAAACGATTAGGTGAGAAGCTCTCTGAAAAGAAGTTTACACGATCATTTGATACCATAGCTTCTTTTATTCACGAAAAATATTTTGAAAAAGCATATTTCAAATGTGAAAATTGCAAGATAAACTCTTCCAAGACGATATTATCTGGTGAGAATTTCGTATGTAGATGTTGTCAAGTTGAAGAAAAATGGATGAACGAAGATATTACAAAGTTAAAATTTTTATTTGACCGCCTGTACGTTGAAAACATACAGAATCCGGAGTTGTTATCTGCTGGTGCTGACAGTAATAGTGCTTTAGTTTTGACCTTTAGCCAAAGTGAGGCAGAAAATAGAAAGTGCATTGATATATTTTTACAGGGAAGAAAGTTTATTTACACGGCTGATTTGTGTCAAAGGTGTCCTGAATACGATGATTGTGCTGAGCCTTACAAACATATTCTTTCAGAAGAAGATGAAAGGCTTACAATGAAATTGGCAAGTTTGGATTGCTTAGAAAAGATGAGTGACTCAGATAATATAATTGCAACAGCAAAGATGGACATTGACGATTTGGGGTTTATTCTGTACAGTGTTTATCCTATAAAGGTTTTACAGAATGAAAGCTATCCGTTTTCTATCACCAGACTTTCTTATGCATCGTGGCTTTTAAATTTGTTTTTCACAGAAGGAGTTAAAAAAGTAATAAATGAAAAGTTCAAGGATGATGTCATGATTTTATATAGCGGTGGTGACGATCTTTTGCTCACCGGTGTGTGGTACAAGGTTATAGAAGCAATTGACGAGATTGAAAAGGAGTTTTCCCAGTTTGTAACAGGTAAAGTGATAGACAGAAAAAATGTTACGGTGACAGCTTCGATATATTTCCACAGGGCACATGAAAATTTTGACAGTGTCTTGATAAAATTAAATGAAGGACTTGAAGAGGCTAAGAAAATAAAAAATAGAGTATTTCTGTTTGATAATGTGATAAGCTATCCAGAGCTGCGAAGAAGCTTAGATATATCTAAGAAAATTGTAGATTATGTAAATGAAAAAGTTTTAGGCAAACTTATTATAAGAAAATTGTTGAGAATACTTGAATGGAGAAAACTTAGAAATTGTTACCAAGAGATTAAGGCAACTTCCCAGTATGTATATCTAAAAACAAGGCTTATAGAAAATAATAAAAACTTATCTGAAGACAAGAAAAAAGAGGTGATTGAATTTTTGGATTCTTTTATGAGCCTTCATACCGATAATTCTAATGTGTCAATGGCCATTGTTGCGATAAATATAGCGCTCAGGAAATTAATAAAAGAAAGTGAGGAGTGATTTTTGTCATGCCAAGACCCAATAACTTGCCCCATAGGGGTAATAATAGAAATGCTCAGAACAGGACTGCTACTTCACAAAATCAAAGATCATCAACTTTAATAATTGACGAAGATAAGCAGAGAGAATTGGAACAAAATAAACATGATTTATTTGAGTTAATTAAAGACGACAAGGGTTTTTGTGATGAACATGGTATCAGGTATGAGGTGGCAGAAAAAATAGAAAGGTTTGCAGAGTATCTGAATGCAGTTTATGTTCAAAATGATAGTGACGTTGGAGTGACATCTTCAAGCATCCGAAATATATATGACAACTACATTTCTATAAAACGCAAGTTCCAGACTGTTCAGTTAGAGCAAAGAGAGATAGAAGATGCAGAAACAAGAAAAGAAAATGCGTTTATGAAGATCAGACCCGAGCTTATATTTGCAAAATCTAAAGTGAATTACATTGTTGAAAGAAAACTAAAAGAGGAGAGAAATGAAGCAGAAAAGCAGATTAAGAAACTTTCTTACAATGCCTTGAAGGAATTCATAGACATTTCAACCAGTAAAATAACCACAAGCTACAAGCAGTTTGAAGCTTTTATGGAGATTTTTGAAACATTGCTTGGGTTTATGAAGTGGGATAATAAAAACTAAGAAATTGGAGGGTTTTTGATGGAAAACAATGAGATGCTTTTAAAACAAATAATAGTGCTCAAAACAAAAATGAAGCTAAAAACAGGTTTGAGGATTGGTGGAAGCAGAGAAGAGTTGAAGATTGGAGATATAGACAATCCGGTGATAAGAGACCCTCTAACAAATGAGCCGTATGTACCTGGTTCGTCGTTGAAAGGTAAAATGAGGTCGTCGTTAGAAATAACATTAAAAGGAACTAAAGATCCATGCAATTGTGGAAATTGTCCTATATGTGTACTCTTTGGAGCTGCTAAAAACAAACCTCAGTCAGGAGAAAAAGAAGTTTCAAGACTTATTGTAAGAGATAGCTTTATGACTGAAAGATCAAAAAAGCTTCTTTTGGATTTTGTTGGCGACTATGTCGAAATTAAAAAAGAGAACGTTATAGACAGGGTAACAGGAGTTGCGAAAGATCCGCGCACGCTTGACAGGATTCCCGCTGGCACAGAATTTGAATGCGAATTTGTACTCAGAATTTATCAAAAAGACCAAGAAAAAGTAGATGAATATATTAAATATATTGAGACTGCTTTAACGCTGATTGAACTTACTTACTTAGGTGGTTCTGGGACAAGAGGTTATGGGAAGGTTGAGTTTGGAGAGAATGGGAATAAGATTATTGAGAAAAAGTTTTATGAAATAGTCAAATCAGAAGATGGTTTTGTAAAAGTTGAGGAAAAATTAGAAAATTATTGACTGTCAGTAAAAAGGGGAAGAAAAAGATGATATACAGAGCAGATTTTTCGATAAGTTCGTCATCTTCAAAACTCATATCTCCTGTTATTTTTGGAGCGATTGCAGATAAAGTTTTTGAGCTAACAGATGAAAAACAGGCAAAAGAACTTGTTTTTGACATGGCACAAAATGTTCTTATTTCAGATGCACTACCTTCAGAAGAGGAAGAAGATGATTTTACAAGATATTTCTACGTTCCAAGAATTATACCGCCGTATGAAGATGACCAAAATTCCCTTAGTTTGCGTGAAAAAAGAGAGCTTGCAAGAAAGAATAAAAAACTTGCGAAGAGTATAAGCTTGGTTCAAATAGACAATAGCAGAATTTTAAAAGAGGCAGATCCTTCAAAAGTAAAAAATCCAGTTGATTTTTACCGCATAGGAATTCAGGTAAACAGAAAAAGTGGTGCATCAGAAGAGGGTATTTTTTTCTACCATCAAGAATTCAGATTTTCTAAAAAGCAATGTTATTCAATTTATATCCAATGTAAAAAGCCGAGTCTTGTTAACAAAATAGAAGAGTGTTTTAAAGTCATTGAACTTACTGGATTTGGGCCAGATGTATCAATCGGTAAGGGGAAAATCTCATTTTTAAGGCACAATCAAAGAGTACTTTGCCGGGATAAAGTGACTGAGCAGTTCTTTGACAGTGAGCCGGATGTTGAAAAAGAATATGTAAACATAGCTTCAACAATCCTTTTTGACAAAACAGTTTCAGCATGTCAATTCAAAAGTTATCAAACATTTAGATATGACAGCAAGGGCTATGATGTATTCAAACCCCCATACTTTTGTGCAGAAAGAGGTTCAGTTGTAGTTCCAAAAGGTAAAGATTTGAGTTTTTTGATTGAGTACAAAGGAAGATTTATATATACTTGCATTTTTCCGTTGAGGCTAATTCAAATAGGTGGTGAAAAGATTTGAAAGAAAAGTATTCTGTGAAAGCATACAAGATACGTTTGAGGGCTTTGACAGACTTTTGTGTGAGCGCAAATCAAGACGCTGTTTTGGAAAGCTCAGACTACATCATACATGACAAGTATGCTTACATCATAGATAGCAAGGCTGTATTTAATATGCTAAAAGATGGGATAATTTCGGAAAGAGATCTTGAGGATGTAAAAGAGTTTTTGAAAAATAACCCTGAATATTTGGAAAAGTATTTTAAAACCCGCAGATTAGAACTTGCCAGAAACTATAAAAATATGCTAAGCATAAATAGATTTTGGAGATATTTGGATGTAAAAGAGAATGAGGTAACAGAAAATTATGCAGTTCCTGCAAGTACAATTAAAGGTATCCTGAAGACGGGGTTTTTGAGTTTCTTTTTAGAAGATGTCGAGTACGTGTATGCAAGAGGACAAAAAGCAAGATTGAATTTAAAATCATTAAAGGTTAACAATGCCCAGGCAAGAATTGATAACACACAAAGCCTTTTTAAAACTTTTGAAAGTAGAGAGGACTTTCAAAAAGGTTTGAAAGTTTTCTACGCTACTCAAGGTAGTTGGAAAGAAAAGGGATATTTAGATGAAATAAGAGTAGCTGAGGATGGATTTGATTCTATCGAACATGATCTTTTTAGAACCATAAAGTGTTTAGATGCTGTATGCAAAGAAGGAAGTTTCATAGTTAAAAAGGTGAAGAGATTAAGCAGGGCGAACAACAGGTCAGTCCTACCTCGATATTTTGAGCTTGCTCAAAAAGGAAGTATTTTTGTTGGAAAGGTGCAAGTTTCAGTACCTCATGACGGAGAACCATTGAGTTCTTTGAGCTTTCTTTACGAAGATTCAAACTACATTGAAGACCTAAACGTAATGGATATTTGCATTGAAGGTTTGAAAATATACAGCAAAAAATTGGTAAAAGCCGAGGAAAAATTCTTTGCTCAGAAGATTGGTAGTTTAAATAGTCAGAGTCAAAACTTTTACAATGATCTTTGGTCTGAGTGCGAAAGAGGCAATATTATAATAAAAATAGGAAAAAGCGGCATTCATGCAAAAAGCTTTATGTCATTTGACTCTAATAATTTAGAAAAAAATGACTTTTTTCCTTATACCATTAACATTGACGACGAAAATAAGCTTCCTATAGGATGGGTAAAATTAGAAATCGAGGAAGAATGAAATATGCGATATAAAATAAGATTTTACACAGAAAATGATATGAATATAAGCATACATTACAATATTGAACTGGCAAAGGCAGTTAGAAATTTGCTCAACCCCAAATACCGTGAATTTGTTGACAAAGGTGGGTTTAGCTTAGGGAAAGCTATTTACAAACCATACACATTTTCACGTTTATTTCCTCAGGAATACAGGGTTACAAATTCAAAGTTAGAAATTAAAAAAGGATATGTTGACCTTATTGTATCTAGCATCGATGAAAATTTTTGGTTTTCATTTCTTGAGGGACTACTTAAGGAGAAGAAAATAACCCTTTATGGTAATACAATGTACTTGGATTCGTTTGCTATAAAGAAGTTTAAAAGGAAAAACAAAATGATAGTAAAAACTTTATCTCCAATTATGTGTAGGATAAATCTTTCAGAACAAACGAAAAATGAGTTTGAACTGTTTTTGAAAGGAAATGTGGTAAATAAAGCATGCGTTTTTAAAAAAAGAATCTTTTCTTTAGATGATATTAATCTCAAATTTTTTGAAAATACGGTAAAAGAAACTATAGTTATGTTAAATGGCACTCCAAACAAAGCATACTCAGGTCTAATTTTGCTTGATGGTGACGAAGATATTGTTGAGGTTGCGTATTTTACAGGGATAGGGCCGAAAAATGCTCTTGGGTTTGGCTGTGTTGAAGATATAAAGCTCAAAAATGAGAGGGTTATATATAAGCTTTCTTTGTAGGTTGGTGAAAAGTTGACATAAGAAAAATTAAAATTTTGGGGGAAAGATGTAAGATGGGAAAGAAGTTTTTGAGTTTTTTAGGAGCAAGCAACTACACACCCAGCACATACACGTTAAATATTTTGGATAAAAATGATTCAAAGTATGCAAAATACACCCAGGTGGTCTTATTAGAAAAGATTTGCAATCAGTGGGATGAAAGCGCAAAAGGATTCATATTTGTTACACAAGAAGCAAAGAGGGTAAACTGGGATGGTGGAGATGAAAATAATCAAAGTTTGCAAAAAGAAATTAAAAAACTAAAAGAGGCAGGAACTATTAAATTTGAAATTGAAGCCGTAGAGATACCCGACGGTTTTTCAGAACAAGATATTTGGAAGATTTTTGAAATAGTAGTTAATCATATTGATGAAGAAGACGAGATAGTCTTTGACATAACTCATGGCTATAGGTATTTACCAATGCTTATTGTTGTTATGTTAAGCTATCTAAAAACAGTAAAAAATATTAATATTTTGGGTATATATTATGGACTTTTTGAAGTAAAGGATAGCAACAAGCCAATTCTAAATTTTACTCCATTCATAGACCTTTTGGATTTGAGCTTTGGAGTGAGTGCATTCCTGCATTTTGGAGATGGTTCGTATCTTGAAAATACTTTGCTTTGTAAAAAGAATGTTCGTGTTAAAAACGAAAAGCAAAAACTTATCCAAAGTGGTTTGGATATAAAGATAGCTGAAAAGAAGATTGAAAAGATGTTTACTTCAAACGAGTGGTTCAAAGGAATAAACGATTTAATCAGCTTTGCAAAGTCTTTGAGAAATTTTACCGATTCTATCTTTACTCTAAGAGGCAGATGTACACAAAATTGCGATGAGTCAATTTTTGCTGCTTACAAAGATTTAAGAGAAAAAATTGAAAAGGTTCAAAACTTGGAGGCAGATTATTTCAAACCTCTCAAATTAATGGTAGAAAAAATAAAACAGAAAACTCAGAAGTTTGAGAATGCAGATAACCTTGTAATTGGGGAAGAAGTTATCAAGTGGTGTAAAGAGTATTCGTTTATAGCTGAAGGATATGTTGCGTTAGAGGAAACTATGATAACCTATCTTTGCAGGGTTTTAGGAGTTGATGAGAATGATTCAGATGTTAGAAAATCTGTTTCTGCTGCAGCAACCAAAAAAAGTAAGCAGAAAAATGAACAAATAGAGACAAAGAATATATATGAAGTTGAGACAAAAGAGAATGAAAAAATACATGAGATGGCTAAAAGTATTCCAATAGAAATTGCGGGCTTTATTGAGAGGATAAAGGTAAAAAGAAACTCAGTAATGCATTTTGGCTTTACTAAAGACAGGATAGGGAGTGGAAAAATAATCGAAGATTTTGAGGAACTTGTTGAAAAGGCACTCAAATTACTATCTCAAACAAAAAACTAAGTTTAAAAAATTTGGAAAAATTAAAAATCAGCCACAGAGAGCCTTTTGCTCTTTGTGGCTTTTTTGCTTTAAAGTCCTCACTTTTTCTGTTTAAATCCTTAAATTTAAAGACTAGACTACAAGCCCTAACTCTTCCTTCAATCCCCAAAGGGCAGGCTACAAACGAAGTTTCAAAGATTTCTACAAGGGTTTGTCTTAAAAGTTTCAATCCCCAAAGGGGAGGCTACAAACAAAGCCCCCGCAAGTTTGCCGAGGACTTCACAGTATGTTTCAATCCCCAAAGGGGAGGCTACAAACTAACAATATTTATTATTCTGTATGAAGACAAGATAAGTTTCAATCCCCAAAGGGGAGGCTACAAACTAACAACCTTAAAACCTAAAATAATTCAAGCCTTGTGTTTCAATCCCCAAAGGGGAGGCTACAAACATCAGATAGGCAAAAATGGGTTTGCTTTAGCAAAATGTTTCAATCCCCAAAGGGGAGGCTACAAACTTGAAGAGCTCAAACAAGAAGAAAGAAAACTTGCAACGTTTCAATCCCCAAAGGGGAGGCTACAAACTTTTAGCGATGATTTACAGGTTAATGCCAACATTGTGTTTCAATCCCCAAAGGGGAGGCTACAAACAAGGAGTTAGCAAGACAGCAGCCAGAAGTTGTTAGGAGTTTCAATCCCCAAAGGGGAGGCTACAAACGAGTTTAGCGACTAAGATATATGGTGTAGCTAATGAGGGTTTCAATCCCCAAAGGGGAGGCTACAAACCTTAAAAATTTATTAGAAAAACAAAAGTCAGAACAAATGTTTCAATCCCCAAAGGGGAGGCTACAAACGAAAGGGCATGTTGTATTTATTAACAAGCATACTTCGTTTCAATCCCCAAAGGGGAGGCTACAAACTTCCTGTTCGCATTGTGTGTGATAGGGCTTATTTAGGTTTCAATCCCCAAAGGGGAGGCTACAAACAGTTTTTCGTCGTGAACTTCTAAGCTTTTGCTAGTTTCAATCCCCAAAGGGGAGGCTACAAACAATACCATACCATACAAATATTGCTGCAAGCCACAGTTTCAATCCCCAAAGGGGAGGCTACAAACCAAATATCGCTTTCAAGGTTTAACACATATCATGATGTTTCAATCCCCAAAGGGGAGGCTACAAACATTTAAGCAATATGATTTTGAATACATTGCTGTTCCGTTTCAATCCCCAAAGGGGAGGCTACAAACAAGGATTTTTATAACTTTATTAAGCGCTTGAAGTATGTTTCAATCCCCAAAGGGGAGGCTACAAACGATTATTTCCCTCATGATGTTGATGCATCGGAAGAGTTTCAATCCCCAAAGGGGAGGCTACAAACATGATAGCGATACAAGAAAAGCTAATCAAAGTATAGTTTCAATCCCCAAAGGGGAGGCTACAAACATTAAAGATAAAAAAAGAATTATTAATCATAAAGGAGGTTTCAATCCCCAAAGGGGAGGCTACAAACGGAGAAGAAATAGTAGCAGAGATTATTGGTGATAATGGGTTTCAATCCCCAAAGGGGAGGCTACAAACGAAAGGGCATGTTGTATTTATTAACAAGCATACTTCGTTTCAATCCCCAAAGGGGAGGCTACAAACATCCATCTAAATGATGTAAATGTATCTATAATCCCTGTTTCAATCCCCAAAGGGGAGGCTACAAACCTAAGAAGTTTTATAAAAGCAAAGCGTGGGAAGAAACGGTTTCAATCCCCAAAGGGGAGGCTACAAACGCTTTGGGCACAGGATGTAACTTTTTACGCTGACAAGTGTTTCAATCCCCAAAGGGGAGGCTACAAACTGATTATGATGGATATCTCACAATACTGTCAGAAGTAGTTTCAATCCCCAAAGGGGAGGCTACAAACGCATAAAAAAAATAAGCCCGTCCTTGGGCAAGCATAGTTTCAATCCCCAAAGGGGAGGCTACAAACCAAAATTTTTAAAAAGGTGATAAAAATGCTCAAAGAAGTTTCAATCCCCAAAGGGGAGGCTACAAACACTAAACCAAGTGTTGCCAACAAAAAAACCAGATATGTTTCAATCCCCAAAGGGGAGGCTACAAACACGTTCAAGAGCTTGATTTTATTATATCAAGATTATACACCCATGTCAATGTTTTTATATTAAAACATTTGTGAAAAACTCAAATCAACCCAGAAGAATCAAGGGATAAAAGGCCATAAAACCTTTCCGTCTATCCAGCCGCTGCCAGCAATTTGTTCTAATCTACGCACTGCAAGTCTGAAACCGTATACAAATCAAACCTCAAAATTTTGCTACCGGAGGTCGACAGACATGACTTTTGGTCAAAATGAAATTTCTATCAATGTTGAGTGTATAAATATAAAAAATAAAATCTCTTTGAGC
>Ga0207430_10287_pt1 | contig 12833 bp, 13 predicted proteins | sample YelNatsi3bottle8_FD_187544 | JGI IMG/M metagenome (GOLD analysis project Ga0207430, IMG submission 187544) | Hot spring thermophilic microbial communities from Obsidian Pool, Yellowstone National Park, USA - site 3 bottle 8 (SPAdes) (version 2) | ecosystem: Environmental > Aquatic > Thermal...
AATTCTATTTTGGAACTTCCAATTCCATTTATTGGTATATTGGAAGAAGGGTATTTTTTTGTCTTTTTGCCCTTTAAATGTCACAAAAAATTTTTAATTACCCCCTTGACATTTTACCGTTTGTCTTCAAAAATCTTATATTTTTTCAAATAAACATTTCTTTATCCTCAACACTTCATCCCTCAGGCTTTGACTTATGCTGTAAGGTGCTAAACCCATTTTATCGGCTCTTATTATATCTTCATTATAAGAAATGCAGCCCAATAAGTCATCATCGTTAATAAATTTTTCTATAAATTCTCTATCATAATCATCTTTTATTTTATTTGCCACTACAAAAACCTGCTCAATTCCGATATCCCTCGCCAGTTTTTTTATAGCCTCAAAGGTTTTTATACTTCTCGCTCCGGGTTCAACAACAGCAATAAAAGCATCTACAAAGGAAGCCGTTGCCCTGCCTAAATGCTCAATTCCTGCTTCCATATCGAGTATAAGAACATCATCCCTATCTAATAGCAAATGCTGAATTACGGCTTTTAAAAAGGCATTTTCCGGGCAAACGCAACCGGAACCTCCTTTTTTTACTCCACCCATTACTAAAAGTTTTACCCCTTCATGTTCTATACAATACTTTTCTGGTATGTCGTCAACTTTTGGGTTGAGACTGAACATTTGTCCTAAAACGCCAGGTATAGCACCCGTTCTCTCTCTTATCAATTCTTTTATCTCCGAAAGCGGTGTAAGTTTCTCCATTTTTTCATGAGGCACCCCTAAAGCAGATGCCAGATTTGCATCCGGGTCCGCATCAACAGCTATTACTTTTTTACCTTCTTCTGCAAAAAGTTTCGCAAGCGACCCGGCAAGGGTGGTTTTTCCGACACCCCCCTTGCCGGAAATTGCAATTTTCATCTTCTCCCCATCCTTTTATCAAAAAAATTTCTTTATATGCCGAGTATCTTTCTTTTATTCTCAATGTGGGAAGCTATTTTTTCCGCCGCTTTTACGGGATCGCTTTCCACTTCAAACTTTCCTCCCAGAATCTTTTCCATATCGGAAGTTAGATATTTTACGACATTTTCCGAACCCGTAACAAAAGGAGCTACGCCGAGTATAACGTATACACCGGAGGATACAGCGTAAAGCCCTATGGATTGTGCCTTTTCAGACATCCATTCCGGTGCTGCAGCTGCAACGGGCAGGTCGCTTATATCCACTCCCATGAATTTTGCCACATCGGAAAGCAGTGTTAAAATCCTGCTTATGTCAACGCAGGAGCCCATATGCAGGACCGGAGGAATTTCGAGGAGTTCACAGCATGTAGCAAGGCCTTTCCCGCAGTATTTAACAGCATCAAGCGACATTAAACCGGCTTTTATACAGGCATGGGCACCGCATCCAGTAGTTACAACAAGTATGTCCCTCTTAATCAATTCCTTTGCTAAATTTACATGGCTCATATCGTGGGGAACTTTATGATTGTTGCACCCGACAATTGCAGCAGCTCCTCTTAAAACCCCAGATTTTATTGCATCAACAAGGGGTTTTACCGTGCCGGTCGGATGAGCGAAGGAATTGGTTACCTTATCCAAGGTTTTTATAATCGATTCATAGCTGTAACCTATGATACCTTCGGCCTTTTCTTCAGGTATGAAGGTTTTGTTTTTCCTGTTCTTAAAATTGAGCACAGCTTCTCTTACTATTTTCTTTGCGATTTCCACCGCTTTTTCTTCGTTAAACTCGATATGCACCGCACCGGGTATTTTTGCTTTTGGAGACGTCGTAATCAGCTTTGTATGATAGCATTTTACCAGATCAGAAAGGGAAGGCATAATGCACTGTACATCGACTATCATGGCCTCTACTACACCTGTAACGACGGCTAATTCCTGCTGAAAGAAATTTCCTGCCATGGGAACGCCATGCCTCATGGTGATTTCATTACCGGTGCAGCACATTCCGGCAAGGTTTATTCCTTCTGCCCCTTGTTTTTTTGCAAGTTCTAAGAGCTCAGGGTCTTTGGAGGCAATAACTATTGCTTCGGAAAGGGTGGGTTCGTGGCCGTGAACAATGATATTTACATAGTTTTCCTTTAGTACTCCTAAGTTTGCTTCGACTTTCTTAGGTTTCGGTGTACCGAATAGCACATCAGAAAGCTCCGTCCCTATCATCGAGCCTCCCCAGCCATCAGCAAGCGCAGCTCTCGCAGCTTGATTTATAATATTTCTGTAATCGGCATCACATCCCATATGTGTGGAGTGCATAACCTGGACAATTTCCCTGTCTATAGCCCTCGGTGTAATTCCCAGTTCATCCCATAAAGCCCTTCTCTTTTCAGGCGCCCTTTCCAAAAATCTTAATTTTCCAAAAGGTTTACCAAACTCTTCTAAGGCAATAAGGGCTACTTCCCTTGCAATCTCGTTCAATACTCTCTTTTCAGTCTGAACGTTCCATTCTTTTGCTATTTTCATCAATTTTTCTTCATCTTTTATTACATAATCGCCTTCATTATTTGCCGCATGGTACAGTGCTTCAGCGATATCCCTGCCGTGGTCTGAATGTGCAGCAGAACCTGCCGCAACAGCTCTTGCAAAGTTTCTTGATGCCATCACTTCCTCTGTAGCACCGCATATACCCTTTTTCGGACCATCATCAGTTATCTTCACAATTCTGCATGGCCCCATAGAGCAATTTGTACAGCAAAGACCCATTTCTCCGAATCCGCACTGGGGCTGCATGGCCAAAGCCCTATCCCATACAGTTTCTATTCCATTTTCCCTTGCGTATTCGTATAATTTCGATGTGGCTTTGTCAAAGGTCCTGCAAACAATATTTTCCTTCAAAAGAAATACCTCCTTTAAAAAATTATACCGCCTTTACCTTTAAAGCCTTTGTAGGGCATGCTTTCGCACAGAGAGGCTCATCACCTTCCATACATCTGTCACAGACCGTCGGAAGAACGCATAACCTTATAGCATCAAAAGGACACGCCTCCTGGCATAATCCACACCCTGTGCAAGTTATATCATTCACTTTAATAGTGCCATTTTCCCTTCTTTCCAGAGCACCGACAGGACAGGCCTTGATGCACCTCGGGTCACTGCACAGCATGCATTGTTCAACCTTTAATTTCCCGTTTTTAACCTTTATCCTTATACGAGAAAACTTCTTCTCTTTTATTGCTCCGAGTATACTTTTTGACTTTGAGTGGGCAGCTGCACAGGCAAGCTCACATGTTTTACACCCTAAACACTTATCTTTCTCAAATAAAATCTTAACCAATCAAAACTCCTCCTTTTAACTGCCCTTTTGTTAAATTTTTCACAACTCTAATTATATATTACTACTTCGTTAAATTCTTGTCAATATACAAAAACACCCCTTTATCGGGGTGTTTTTACACAGACTTTTAAATGTTGTTTTAACTTTATTGTTCCATTTTCCTTGCTATAATATGTCCCAGCCCATAACTTAAAGCGAAAACCGTGATGGTGCCGATAATATTTTTATTTATAATCATCATCTCCTTCATATCATTATTAAAACTCTATTTTTACCTTCCTTACTTTATTTATAAAGGAAACAACCGCTACCCCTCCCCTATGCCTATTAAAGCGTGAATGGTAAGCATAGGTATTATAATCGCCTGCAATTTTCCCACACCAGAAGCATAAAGTTCAAAACTGCAAAATATCGCTGCAATCACTACAGAGCTCCAACCTGCTAAAACAAGGCCAAAAGTTTTTTTACCGGGAATTTTTGAATCTATAATTTTAAGCACATAATATGCCGTTAATGGTACTGCAACTGCCATATTTAAAATGTTTGCACCCAAAGCCAATAAACCTCCATCCTGAAAAAGTAGGCATTGAAGTATCAGCACAGCTGACATAGCAAGACCTGCTAAATGTGGCCCCATCATGTAAGTAAGCAGGGCAGCTCCTAAAAAATGTCCTGAAGTGCCTGCAAGCACTGGAAAATTAACCATTTGTTAGGTATTCCTTTCACAAGACTTCTTTTGACCTTCATGGCATATTAATCATTAATTTTATTAAATTTATAAAATCCTTGGATTTATAAGGCAAAGGGCTTTTATTTTCAAAAATTTCCCCTGAAAATTTATAAACAACAGGAAAATCAAGGCCTGCCTCTTTTATTATATCTTCTTTCGTTAAAAGTTCTGGGCCACCTTCTGCAAGAAGATACCCTTGCTTTAAAATTATTACTTTTTCTGCCCACTCTGCTGCAAAATCCACATCGTGGGTTGCGATAATTAAAGTTCTGTTCTCATTTTCAAAGTCTTGCAATATCTTTTTAATCTGCAGCTTAGATTTAGGGTCGAGATATGCCATTGGTTCATCCAAAAGACAAAGCCAACAGTTTTCCTTATTTTGTACTCATTTTCCTTTTTGAGGAAGATATACAGCATTAAGGTGCAAAAGAAGGGTTGTCTTTCCCGCTCCATTTTCCCCTAATATTGCGACCTTCTCTCCCGGCTTAACTTTAAAACTAATTCCCTTCAAAGCCTCATAGCCGTCTTTGTACCTATATAATAGATTCTCAACTTCTACCGCATATTCCATTTTAAAGCATCATCAATGTAATTTCCGTTATATATAACAATAAGCTAATTGCTGCTGCTTGAGGTGCAATGCTTTTCACATTAATTGACTCCTCATACTTTAATACTATATAAGAAACTTTTTAAAATAATCTTATTTTACTAACTTTAATTTTACCCGTATTTTATTTTTTAGAAAATACTACAGCGAAATTAATTCTTTTTAGAAGAATTTTTATAACCAAAGAATACAAAGGAATATTAATTGCCTGAGTAACTGCGGCTGTAGTAATTTTATAAATTAGCGGTATTCCAAAAAGTTTATTTAAAAAGTATGGTACCAGCAATACCGAAGTAATAGTTTGTCCTATCGCTATGGCTAACAACAGTTCCCAAAAACCAAAATTCTTACTTTTTATAAGCTTGAGAACCAATGCAGGTATTATACCTGTGAGAGCAGCAGTTAAAGTAAAGTGCGGCATGTAAGGTCCCATGGGGTTTATGCTGTACCCTACAATATCTCCAATTGCACCGACAATACCGCCCGCAGCAGGCCCCATCAATATACCCGCAAAAATAACAGGGAGACCACCAAATCCTATCCTTATTGCTTCGACATTACCTATGGCAATTCTTATGCTCGCTATCCTCGTTAGAATTATATTAAGCACAATGAACATAGCCATATATGTGATTTTTTTTGCAATAGAATCTTTGCTCATCCATTCATCTCCTTCTCATATTTGTTCCTTTATTCACATTGTAACTTATCGTTAAATTATTGTCAATTATTACAATAGAAAAAATTAAACCGCCTTCCCTTGAAGGCGGTTTTAATTCTACCTTACGTATATAAAGTATAGAATAAATGTTATTGCAAGAACATACATTACCCAGTGAACCTCTTTTGCCCTACCGGAAAGTACCATCAATAATGTATATGCTATAAAACCTATCGCAAGACCCAAAGATATGCTAAAAGTCAAAGGCATTAAAATCGCTGTCAGAAAAGCAGGGAAAGCTTCGTAAAAATCTGAGAACTTTATTTCATTTAAGCTGGATGCCATGAATATACCCACTATTATTAAAGCAGGTGCAGTGGCCTGTGAAGGAACTGCCAAAGCTATGGGTGAAAATATGATTGATGCAATGAACAGTAAAGATACAACAACCGACGTTAGTCCTGTTCTTCCTCCTGCACTGACTCCTGCAGCGCTTTCTACATAGGTGGTGGTGTTGCTGGTTCCGAGAAGCGAACCTATTACAGTTCCTAAGGAGTCTGCGAAAAGGGCTTTATTTCCCCTCTTCAAATTTCCATTTTCATCTATCATTCCTGTCCTTGAAGCAACACCTACGAAGGTCCCTATGGTATCAAAAAGGTCGGCAAAGAACAGCGAAAAAATAACAGGGTACATTGAAACCTTTAGTGCTCCCATTACATCCAATTTTAAAAAGCCGGGAGCCATACTTGGGGGTGCAGAAATTATAGATGAAGGAATTTTAGTTATTCCCATTGGTATCCCTATTATTGTGGTAATAATGATGCCGAGCAGCATTCCTCCGCGAACGCCTTTTGCCACAAGAACAGCTGTAATAATTAAGCCAATTGTAGCAAGAAGTGTCCCTGGATCTTTGAAATTGCCGAGGTCAACAAATGTTGCTGGATTTGAGACTACTATACCCGCATTTTTAAAGCCTATAAAAGCGATGAAAAGCCCAATGCCAGCGCCCACTGCATGTTTTAAATGAAGGGGAATAGCTCTTATTAACAATTCCCTAAGGCCAGTCAATGTAACTATAACAGCTATAATTCCGGATAAAAACACCGCACCCAAAGCCGTTTGCCAGGGAATTCCCATTTTACCAACCATGACATAGGCAAAAAATGCGTTAAGTCCCATACCGGGAGCCAAAGCAAAGGGATAATTTGCATAAAGACCCATAAAAAGGGTAGAAATAGCTGCCGCCAATGCGGTTGCCATAAAAACGGCTCCCTGGTCAAGTCCTGCATCTTTTAGAACGATTGGGTTAACAAGAATAATGTATGCCATTGTTACGAAAGTTGTAAAACCCGCTAAAATTTCCGTCCTGACATCGGTACCGTTTTCCTTAAGTTGAAAGTACCTTTCTAAAAACCCTTCTTCTTTTGCTTTTCTGATGGCAATCTCCTCCTTCAAAACTGCAACCTCCTTTTTATTTTTACCCGAACAACCCTTAAAAAATAATAAATCCCCTTTTTAAAACAAGGGGAATATACAATATTCCCCTATAGCCTTCGGCGGTTTACGGCCGCCCGGTAGAAACTTCCGGGCCATATTCCCGGAATTATACAGGGGTTGCGGGCAGTATTTAATTTATTTTTATTTTATCAAAATAATTGAATGAAGTCAATATAACGTTGGAACATTGACATATATTTAGTTCATAATCATTCGGATATATATCAACATAACGCAATTTTTTGTAAAAAATGTATTGACTTTCGCCATTAAAAAATTATAAAATATAAATAACAAAAAAAAGGTCCCATGACTGGCGGTAGTGGAATTGACCACAAGGGAATGGGATCAATATTTGAAGCCGACCGCCTGGGCAATTTGTTCATTTTGCCTAGGCGGTTTTTGTTTTCTATAAATTCCATGCAAGGAGGGAACATACTTGGAAAACGCTTGGAAAGATTTTATCCCTGGCAGGTGGATGAAAGAAATTGATGTAAGGGATTTTATAAAAAAAAATTATACCCCTTATGAAGGGGGAAGCGATTTTTTAGTAGGACCTTCAGAAAGGACCTTAAGACTCTGGGAAAAATGCAAAAAGCTTCTTTTAGAAGAAAGCCAAAAGGGAGGGGTTCTCAAAATAGATACAGATACGGTTTCTACAATTACAAGCCATAAACCGGGATACATCCAAAAGGAAGATGAAGTGATAGTAGGTCTCCAAACCGATGAACCATTAAAAAGAGCTGTAAATCCCTTCGGCGGTATACGTATGGCCGAGCAAGCATGCAACGCTTACGGTTATAACTTAAATAAATCCATAAAGGAAATTTTTACTAAATACCGCACAACCCATAATGACGGTGTTTACAAAGCATATACAAAGGAAATGCTTTTAGCAAGAAAAGCCGGAATTATTACTGGATTGCCCGATAGCTACGGCAGGGGCAGAATAATAGGTGATTATCGAAGGGTTGCACTTTACGGCATAAACAGGCTTATTGAAGAAAAGATTAAAGACTTAGAAAATCTTTTAGGCCCTATGACCCCTGAAGTAATACAATTAAGGGAAGAATTATCCCATCAGATTGAAGCATTAAAAGACCTAAAGCAAATGGCTTTCGATTACGGATATGATATATCTTACCCTGCAAAGGATGCCCGTGAAGCAGTGCAGTGGATATATTTTGCTTATCTTGCTGCAATAAAGGAACAAAACGGTGCAGCCATGTCCCTCGGCAGGGTAAGCACTTTTATCGATATATACATTGAACGCGACATTAAAAGAGGAATCCTAACAGAAGAAGAGGCTCAAGAACTTATCGACCAGTTTGTGATAAAACTCAGGATGGCAAGACAGCTTAGAACTCCCGAATACAATGAACTTTTTGCAGGTGATCCCATGTGGATAACCGAAGCCCTTGGAGGAGTAGGTATTGATGGACGCCACATGGTAACAAAGACAACTTACCGTTTTATTAACACCCTATTAAACCTTGGACCCGCACCGGAACCAAACCTTACGGTTTTATGGTCTAAAAATCTGCCAGAGAAATTCAAAGAATTTTGTGCCGAGGTTTCGATAAAAACAAGTTCATTGCAGTATGAAAACGATGATTTAATGAGACCTATCTTTGGAGATGACTACGGCATAGCCTGCTGCGTTTCCGCAATGAAATTAGGAAAACAAATGCAATTTTTCGGCGCAAGGGTTAATCTTGCAAAAGCTCTTTTGCTCGCTATTAACGGCGGAAGGGATGAAATGACCAATATAGAACTTGGCCCGAAACTTCCCCCTTTAAAAGAAGGCCCACTTAATTACGAAGAGGTCTTCAAAAGATACACCATTGTCCTTGAATGGCTGGCAAATTTATATGTTGATACCATGAACCTCATCCACTACATGCACGATAAATACAATTACGAAAGGCTACAGATGGCACTGCACGACTCCCAAGTAGAAAGAATGATGGCTTTTGGAATCGCAGGGCTCTCAGTAGTAGCAGACTCGCTGAGTGCTATAAAATACGCAAAGGTTACCCCTATACTCAATTCTGAAGGAATTTGCGTAGATTTCAAGGTCGAAGGCGACTTCCCAAAATACGGCAACGACGATGATAGGGTAGATTCTATTGCTGTAGAAGTTGTTAAGACCTTTTACGGATTTTTAAAAAACAAGACTCTTTACAGAAACGCAAAGCCAACCCTGTCCATACTCACAATAACCTCAAATGTAGTTTACGGTAAAAAAACCGGTGCCACTCCCGATGGGAGGAAATCGGGTCAGCCCTTTGCTCCAGGAGCAAATCCCATGCACGGCAGGGATAAAATGGGGCCCCTCGCCGCCTTTAATTCAGTATGCAAATTGCCTTATGAATACTGCATGGACGGTATATCCTACACTTTTTCAATAGTTCCAAAGGCTCTCGGGCGGACTGAAGATGACAGGGTTAAAAACCTTACTGCACTGCTTGACGGATTTTTTTCAAAAGGTGGACATCACATAAATGTAAATGTAATGGATAAAAACCTCCTCCTTGAAGCCATGGAAAATCCCCATAAATTTCCTCAACTTACAATTAGGGTTTCAGGGTATGCAGTCCACTTTACCAAACTTTCTCGTGAACAGCAGATAGAAGTAATATCAAGGACCTTTTTTGAAAGCTTAGGAAGGGAGTAAAAAATGGGTATAAAAGGAAGGATTCATTCCATTGAAACAATGGGAACATTAGATGGTCCGGGGATTCGTTTTGTGATTTTTACCCAGGGGTGTCCTTTAAGGTGTGCCTATTGTCACAACCCGGACACCTGGGACCCCTTGGGGGGATTTCTAATCGATGTTGAAGAGATTTTTAATAAAATCTTAAGGTATAAGACTTATATGGATTTTTCCGGAGGAGGTGTTACCCTTTCGGGAGGTGAACCCACTCTTCAGCCGGATTTTGCTGCTGAACTTTTTAAAAGATGCAAAAATGCTGGTATAAATACGGCCTTAGATACCTCGGGATACTGCGAACAAAAGGATCTTGCAAAAATTTTGCCCTATACAGATCTTGTGCTTTTTGATGTTAAACACCCAAATCAAAAAGAACACATAAAACTCACAGGTAAGGATAACGAGAAAATCATTCAAAACCTATCCTTTATAGATTTGATGGAAGTCAAAATTTGGATAAGGTATGTATTGGTTCCGGGTATTACCGACAGCCCCGAATTAATTAAAAAGCTCGCCGATTTTCTTACTCTATTTCGTTCGATTGAAAAGGTAGAAATTTTACCATACCATAATTTAGGCGTTCATAAGTGGAAAGCTTTAGGCCTTAACTATCCCCTTTCAAAAATTAATCCTCCTTCAGCGGAGGATATAAAAAAATCAAAAAAAATATTATTAGATAGAGGACTAAAAGTCTCTTAAACAATAATACCCTCTTCTTTTAAATATTCCGAAGCAGCTTTTAAATTGTCTACGCGGAATATTATCAAAGCTTTTCCAGGAGTTCCCCCCATAAAGGCGTACATGTATTCAATATTTATGTCTTTTTTACTTAAAAGTTCCAATACCCTTTGCATTTCTTTAAAAGTCTCATGGATTTCAACGGCTATTACATCGGTTATCTTTACCGTAAAACCTTTTTCTTGCAAAATTTTTAATGTTTTTTCTGGATCATTTACAATTAGCCTGAGGACACCAAAATCTGCAGTATCTGCTAACATCAAAGCCTTTATCTCTATACCTTTTTCAGCGAGTGCAGAAGTAACCGCAAAAAGTCTTCCCGGAGTATTTTCTAAAAAAACCGATAGCTGTTTAACAACCAAGAATATCCCTCCTAAATTTTTCTTTTGTCTATTATTCTCTTTGCCTTTCCCTCACTGCGCTCAATAGTTTTGGGCTCTACTAATTTTACCTTCACCGATATACCAAGGGTGTTCTCAATTTCATTTTGGATTTTTTTGCTCAAAATTTCAAGGGATCTTACATCATCAAAAAACATTTTTTCAGAAACCTCTACTTGAATTTCAAGAACATCAAGATGGTCTACCCTATCTACTATTAATTGGTAATGGGGTTCAGTTTCTCCGATTTCTAAAAGGACATGTTCAATCTGAGAAGGAAAAACATTAACACCCCTTATTATTAGCATATCATCCGTTCTTCCTTCAATCCTACCTATTTTTATGCTGGTCCTACCACAGGCGCAGGGCTCTACGATGAGTCGGGATATATCTCCCGTTCTATAGCGTATAATGGGAAGGGCCTCTTTTGTAAGGGATGTAAATACCAACTCCCCTTTCTCCCCTGGAGGTAAAACTTCCCCGGTCTTTGGGTCTATTACCTCCACTATAAAATGATCTTCTTGAACATGCAGCCCGTTTTTATGAGGACATTCTATGGCAACCCCTGGCCCAATTATTTCACTAAGCCCATATATATCCATAGCAACTATCCCTAATCTTTCCTCGATTTCCTTTCTCATATTTTCCGACCAAGGCTCTGCCCCAAAAACTCCTACCCTTAAGTTTAAATCTTTGTGAGAAAGCCCCATTTCTCTAATAACCTCGGCTATGTGAAGGGCATAAGAAGGAGTGCATGTCAAAACCGTTGTACCGTAATCCTTCATTATCATTACCTGTCTTTTTGTATTTCCTCCAGAAATCGGTATTATAGTGGCTCCTATTTTCTCAGCACCATAGTGAAATCCCAATCCGCCTGTAAAAAGACCGTATCCGTAAGCATTTTGTATTACATCGTTTTTATGAACCCCCGCAGTAGTCAATGCACGAGCCATTAATTCGGACCAAACATTTATGTCATTTCTGGTATATCCAACTACAGTGGGTTTACCCGTTGTTCCTGAAGAAGAGTGAATTCTCACAACCTCACTCAAAGGTACAGCAAACATACCGTAAGGGTAATTTTCCCTAAGGTCCTTTTTATAAGTAAAAGGAAGATGTTTTAAATCATCCAAGGATTTTAAATCTCCAGGTTCAAAACCAACCTCTTGCATTATTCTTCTGTAATGGGGGACATTGTAAAAAGCCCTTTCCAACGTTTGCTTTAGTCTTTCATACTGTAATTCTTTAAGGTTGTCTCTCGGCATGCATTCATATTTTTGGTTCCAGTACATTTTTTAACCTCCTTATCTCGTATTAATATGTTTTAGAAATTATCACAGAACCAAAATAAAAAAGCCTTTCATCCATGATGGGACGAAAGGCTACTTTCCGCGGTACCACCCAAATTGGCATAAAGCCCACTCTTTCGGGCACGGACGTAAAAGTCGATGCCCTATTGTTTTAACGGTCAAAACCGTTCGAGCCTACTTTATTTTTCAGCCCAAAAGCTCGGAAGCGAACTTCGACTAATAACGCTTGGAAACGTTCTCAGTCCCTGACGTTTCCTCCCTGTAAAGCGTCTTTTTAGCCTACTTTCTTCCTTCATCGCCTTTCCCTAATTTCCCTTTTTTATTTGCAAAGAATTATATCACGGTTTTCTAAACGTTGTCAATAGTTATAAATTAAATTGATCGCGTCAAGTATTTTTAGGTTTTTTAAAACTCACCATCTCACCACAAGATGAGGAATTAAAAATTTTTTATATGCATTGATATCGTTTTTAAAGTAATTGACAAATATTACCATTATATGGTTGCAATTATCCTCCCTTTTTCATCTATCAACCTCTTTAGTTATATATAGTTATAGTGTTATTTGCTGTAATAATGACTTTATTGTCATACTTGTAAATGTCTTCTTGTTTAATAGAATTGGTAAATCTCGTATAGTCCCATACTTTTCATTTATCTTTTTTATCTGCTGTTTTGCCTTGTATAAAGTAGTCTTTGGTAATTCTACAGGCTTTAAATCTTCAAATCGCTGCTTTATTATCATTTCCTTAATCGATATGCCGCTTGCTTTTACCGCCCTTAATTGTGCCATCTTATGGGCCCCTATCTTACTCCACGATAATGGCCCCCTCGACAGCCGCTCAGACAATACATGGCTTACATGGCTTTCTGCGCTACATCCTGTTATTTCTCCTTTGTATAAACTGTAGGAAT
>Ga0207430_10288_pt1 | contig 12823 bp, 14 predicted proteins | sample YelNatsi3bottle8_FD_187544 | JGI IMG/M metagenome (GOLD analysis project Ga0207430, IMG submission 187544) | Hot spring thermophilic microbial communities from Obsidian Pool, Yellowstone National Park, USA - site 3 bottle 8 (SPAdes) (version 2) | ecosystem: Environmental > Aquatic > Thermal...
GCACTTATTCTGATGCCTCCTTTTGTTAGATTGTTTTAACCACTTTCTATTATAGCAGGCATTCAGAATAAGTGCGCTACTTTTTTATGAGATGTTTTTTATCCACCCCAACATTTATTATAGAACCATTTTTATATAGAGGTGATTTTGATGGAAGGCTTCGTTAAAATTTTAGTGTTAGAAAATGAAATAGAAGCTAAACTGTTAGAAGGCATTTTAAAAGAAAAGGGGATACCACATTTTATAAGAAGTTATCATGATACGGCTTATGATGGATTGTTTCAAACGGTAACAGGATGGGGGGAGATATTAGCACCTTCTTCTTATAAGGAAGAAATAGAGGAGATTGTAGAAGAAATATGAAGAGTATGTGGAGAACTGTAGTAGGTGAGACTAATAAAGCTGACATTTTGCACAAGAGAAGTGACTTGACAGAGCAGAAGCTAAACTTAGCGAGACTGAGAGACGAAGGCGGGGCCGGAGGCAAGGACGCCGGAGGCTGGCCCCTGAGGCAAGGAGGCCGAATGGGCCAGGAACCCCGCCGGAGTCCGAAGTCGAGCGTTAGTTTAGCCTGCTCTGTTACCGGAGCGAGCTGTGCAAAATGTCAGCTAAATAAATTGCCAATCTATCCTTGACACGTATAATACTGAAAAAATACTGAAAAATAAAAGATGAAATTTAAATGTAGATGTGGTAAAATGGAAGGTGCATAAGGAGTGGTGGTATGTACCTTAAGAAACTTGAACTTCAAGGCTTTAAGTCTTTTGCAGACAAAGTAACTCTTAATTTTGAAAAAGGTGTAACAGCAATTGTAGGTCCAAATGGAAGTGGCAAAAGTAATATTTCTGACGCTATTAGATTAGTTCTGGGAGAACAAAGTATCAAAAGTTTAAGAGGTTCTAAGTTAGAGGATGTAATTTTTGCAGGTAGCGAGAATAGAAAACCTTTAGGTTTTTGTGAAATAAATCTCACCCTTGATAATTCCGATGGTTATCTTCCTTTTGATTATACAGAAGTAGTTATTACCAGAAAAATTTTTAGATCTGGCGAAAGTGAGTTTTTTATAAATAAAACTCCTTGCCGTCTTAAGGACATATACGAGCTTTTTTTAGATACAGGAGTAGGAAAAGAAGGCTATTCAATAATAGGACAAGGGAGAATAGACGAAATCCTATCTGCAAGACCAGAAGATAGAAGACAAATTTTTGAGGAAGCAATAGGTATTTCAAAGTACAGATATAAAAAAGAAGAAGCAGAGAGGAAACTCACAGCAGCTAATGATAATCTACTTCGTTTAAACGATATAGTTGTAGAATTAGAGAAGCAGCTTACTACTTTGGAAACGCAAAAAAGCAAGGCAGAAGAGTTTTTAAAACTCCACAAGGAAAAAAGGAAAGCAGATATAAGTTTATATATTCAATTAGCAAAGAGGTCTATGAATCAGTACGATGCTTTAAAAGGAAAATATGAGAACTTAAAAAATCAATTAGATGTAAAAAAAATACATAAAATCAATCAAGAGGAGAATTTGTTATATAAAGAAAAAGAAATTCATGACTTAAAACAGCAATTGGGCAGTAAAAAAGAGGAATATCACAATAAGTTAAGAGAGATAGAGATAGTTTCAGGAAAAAGGGAATTAATAATAGAGAAGCTTAGAAATTTGGAAGAAACCACAGAGCTTTACAGAGAGGAGTTAGAAAAAGCTGCAAAACGGGAAAGAGTTTTAAAGGAAGAACTTAAAAGGATAGAGTCTAATGTAGCCCTTTTACATGCAAACAAGGAAGAATTGGAAGAAAAGTTAAGACAATTTCAAGAAGAATATGTAAGTTTGCAAAAGAAACAAAAGAATGAGATAGAAGAAGTTGAAAAAGCTAAGGAAGATATAATTGAAATTTTAAATAGCATAGCAGACGTGAAAGGAAAATTGTCTTTGAACAATTCTCTAAAGGAAGAGGCAATAAGTAGGCAGCAAAATTTAAAAAAGCATATAGAGGAAATTCAAAATCGAATAGAAATTTTGGATAAAGAAAAAAATAAAATTGTTGAAGAATTACAAATTTTACAAAAAGAACTGGATAAAAAGAATCAGCAAAGGATTACTAAACAGCAAGCTTTACAAAAAATTGATAATGAGCTGATTTTGAGAGAAGATACTTTAAAAGTTATTAAAGAAGAAATTGAAAGAAAAAGGTCACGACTTTCTATTTTAGAGGAGATGGATAAAAATTACGAAGGCTATAGTGGAACTGTGCGGAACTTGTTAAAACTCTCTGAAAATATTCCTTCTTTTAAGGAAAATATAATAGGAGTAGTGGGGGAACTTTTAGAGGTTGAAAATACTTATAGCACAGCAATTGAGGTAGCATTGGGCTCAAGTATACAGAATATAGTTATAAAATCTTCTGAGGGAGTAGCGGAAATAATTGAAAGGTTAAAACAAAAAGATTTAGGAAGAGCTACTTTTTTGCCTCTTGATTTAATCCGTGGGAGGGGTCTTTCTCAACAGGAAAGCAATATTTTGACTGAGAAAGGCGTAATTGGAGTTGCTTCTAAGCTAATAAAGTATAACGATAATTTAGAAGAAATTTTTAATTTTTTGTTAGGCCGTGTTATTATAGTAGATACCATTGAAAATGCAGTGAGGTTATCTAAAAAATATAATCAAGCTTATAAAATTGTAACATTAGAAGGAGAAGTTATAAATCCAGGGGGTGCAATAACCGGTGGCAGTTTAAAACCTAAACTTCAAAGCATCTTTAAGAGAAAAGAAGAGATAACTAAACTGAAAAAAGAAATTGATAGTTTAAAAAATCAACAAGAAATATTGGTGGAAGAAATTGGGCAAAAAATAAATGATAAAATTCATGAAGAGGAGCAAATAGAATTATTCAACAAAGAAATTTCTGATATTAGCTACAATATAACTTCTAATGAGCAAAGGAGGATTTCATTAGAAAAAGAAATAGGAAATTTATTAAATCAACTAGAAAATTATACTTTAGAAATTGATGAATTAAAGGAAAATGTTAGAAATTATCAACAAGAAATTGACCGGTTTTTAAAAGAGTTAGAAAGCTTAGAAAAAGAAAAAGAACGATTGGATGCTTTGATCAATGGTTTTAAAGAAAAAAACAATAAAGGAGAGGAAAATTTAGCAATTTTAGACAAAGAAATCACTGCTTTGAAGATTGAAATCGCTAAAATCGAACAAAAGCTCCAGAATGAACTTCATAACTTAAAAGATAAACGGCAAGAATTTGATAGAGAAAAAAACAATATAGTAGAGAAGGAAAAGAATATTAAAGAAATAGAAAGCTTAAAGGTCAATTTGAGTTTAGATAGGGAAAAGTTGCAAGGAGAAATATATAAATTACAACAAGAAGTAGAAAAAATTCAAAAAGATATTTCTTCTTTAGAAGATAATATTTTCCAAGAAGAAGAGGATTTACAAAAACGTAAAGAAAAATTTTCGATTTTACAACAAGAATTTACTAATATTAATGAAGAATTTCATAAGGTAGAAATGGAAATGCAAAGATTCCAGATAGAGATTGACAATATCAAAAATAGGCTTTGGGAAGAATATGAATTGACCTTAGACAGAGCTTTTGAAGAAGCTGAAGAAGGCGAGATTTCAAAATTAAGACAAAGAGCAGATCATTTGGCAAAGGCTATAAAAGGATTAGGTAATGTGAATATAGATGCTATTGAAGAATATAAAGAGGTAAAGGAAAGGTATGATTTTTTAAAATCTCAGATGGAAGATATTATAAAGGCAAAGGAATCTTTGATTTCTGTAATCGAAGAAGCAAATAAAATTATCAAAACAAAATTTAAAGATGGTTTTGAAATCCTACAGATTCAATTTAAGGAGACGTTTAGGCGACTTTTTGGAGGGGGTAATGCAGAGTTAATACTTACTGATGAAGACAATCTTTTAGAAACAGGTATAGAAATTAAAGCACAGCCCCCAGGAAAGAAATTGCAAACCCTTTCTCTTCTTTCAGGAGGAGAAAAGGCATTAGTTGCTATTTCCCTTTTATTTGCAATGCTAATTATAAAACCTACTCCTTTTTGTATATTGGATGAGATAGATGCAGCATTAGATGATGCAAATGTGGAGAGATTTGCTGAGTTTCTGAAAGAATTGTCAAGAGATACTCAGTTTATAGTTGTAAGCCACAGAAAAGGGACAATGATGGTGGCAGATGCGATATACGGTGTAACAATGCAAGAAAAAGGAGTTTCCAAATTGTTATCCCTTAAACTAAATACTGACGACAAAATAGGAGGCTTGGTAAAACATGCTTAATTTTTTTGACAAATCTAAAAAAGAATCCGAAACTGCTGAAAAAAAAGGTTTTTTTCAAAAGATTAAAGAAGGACTTTTAAAAACAAGAGAAAATTTGACTTCTAAAATAGATAGTATTGTTACAATAGGTAGAAAAATTGACGAAGAACTTTTGGAAGAATTAGAAGAGATTTTAATTTTAGCTGATATAGGTATTAGTACTACTTCTAAGATTATAGAAGGAATACGTCAAAAGGCAAAAGAAAGAAAGATTTATGATGCGTCTCAAATAAAAGAACTTTTAGCTGAAGAAGTTTATGAAATTTTGCAAAAGGATGTAGAACCTTTTACCTTGACTTCTCCTATGGTGATATTGGTAGTAGGGGTAAATGGAGTAGGAAAGACTACTACAATTGGAAAATTAGCTTATTTGTACAAAAAAGAAGGCAAAAAAGTTATGCTAGCAGCAGGTGATACTTTTAGAGCTGCAGCTATTGACCAGTTAGAAATATGGGCAGAGAGAGTTAACTGTCCAATTATCAAACACCAAGAAGGCTCAGATCCAGCTTCTGTTATTTTTGATGGCATTCAAGCCTCAAAAGCAAGGGGAATAGATATACTTATTTGTGATACTGCAGGTAGACTGCATAATAAAAAGAATCTGATGGAGGAATTGAGGAAAATACGCAAAGTTATAGATAGGGAATATCCTGAAGCGAGAGTAGAAACCTTTTTAGTTTTAGATGCTACAACTGGTCAAAATGCTCTTCAACAGGCGAAAATATTTAAAGAAGTTTCTGATATAACCGGTATTGTACTTACCAAATTAGATGGAACGGCAAAAGGTGGAATTGTGGTAGCTATAAAATCAGAATTAAATGTACCTATAAGATATATAGGAATTGGGGAAGGAATAGAGGATTTGCAAGCTTTTGATGCAAAATCTTTCGTTTCTGCTATTTTTCAGTAAATTAAATCATAAAAAAATGAAAAAACACAGCTTGACAAAAAGCAGCCCTTCATATAAAATCTTAATGTAAAGGTTAGGACCTTAACGGGTGGGATTTTTGTGGATGATGATTTTTTATTTATGACTCTTTTGTATGATTTTTATGGTGCTTTGCTTACAGATAAGCAAAGAGAAATTTTTGAGATGTACTATTTAAATGATTATTCTCTTGGAGAAATTTCCGAACTTTTGGATATCTCGCGGCAAGGGGTTTATGATACCTTAAAAAGAGCAGAAAGCTCGTTAGAGTTTTTTGAGGAAAAATTAGGATTGGTAAAAAGACATCAAGAAATAATGAATAAACTGGATAAGATAGAAAAGGGCATTAAAATAATACGGCAAAGAGAAAGAGACCCAGAAATTTTAAAAATTATTGAGGAGATAGCTCGTGAAATAGAGGAGCTAAATCCGTAGGAGGTAAATTTTAATGGCTTTTGAAAGCCTATCTGAAAGGCTGCAGGAAATCTTTAAAAAGTTAAGAGGAAAAGGAAAACTCACAGAAAAAGATATAAAAGAAGCTATGAGGGAAGTAAAAGTTGCCCTCTTAGAAGCGGATGTCAACTTTAAGGTAGTAAAAGACTTTATAAACTCTGTTACAGAAAAAGCTTTAGGGCAAGAAGTGATGGAAAGCCTGACCCCGGGGCAACAGGTGATAAAGATAGTCAATGATGAGCTTATAGCCCTTATGGGGTCTACTCAAAGCCGGTTAAATATAGGGAATAAAGTTCCTGCAGTTATAATGATGGTTGGACTTCAAGGTTCTGGAAAGACTACTGCTTGTGGGAAATTGGCAAACTTGTTAAAGAAGCAGGGAAAAAATCCCCTACTAGTAGCCTGTGACGTCGTCAGACCGGCTGCCATAAAGCAGTTACAGGTTGTGGGAGCTAATGTAAATGTACCAGTTTTTACAATGGGGGACAAAGTAAATCCTGTTGATATTGCAAAAGCTTCTATTGATTATGCAAGGTCTCATAACTCTGACGTAATTATCATAGATACTGCGGGTAGGCTTCACATAGATGAAGAATTAATGGAGGAACTTGTAAATATAAAAAAAGCAGTACAACCAGATGAAATTTTGTTAGTAGTAGATGCGATGACAGGTCAAGACGCAGTAAATGTAGCGTCTTCCTTTAATGAAAGGCTAGATATAACAGGAGTTATATTGACAAAATTGGATGGAGATACGAGGGGTGGAGCAGCTCTTTCTATTAAGGCTGTTACACAAAAACCCATAAAATATGTGGGTACAGGCGAAAAGTTGACAGATTTAGAGCCTTTTTATCCTGATAGAATGGCCTCTCGTATTTTGGGAATGGGAGATGTTTTGACTTTAATTGAAAAGGCCCAAGCAGCAATTGATGAGAAAAAGGCACAAGAGTTAGGTCAAAAGCTTTTAACAAAACAGTTTACATTGGAAGATTTCTTGGAACAATTGCAGAGTCTTAAAAATATGGGGCCTTTAGACCAACTTCTCAGTATGATCCCTGGAATGAACAAAAACATGCTTAAAAATGTAGACATTTCTGAAAAAGACTTAAAGAGGATAGAAGCCATTATTCAATCTATGACTAAAGAAGAAAGGCAAAACCCTTCTATTATAAATGGCAGTAGAAAGAAAAGAATAGCCAAAGGCAGCGGTACCACCATCCAACAGGTAAATAGCCTCTTAAAACAGTTTGAAGAAACTAAAAAGATGATGAAGAAATTTGCTGATATTGACAAAGACCTAAAGAAAGGTAAAATGAGGCTGCCTTTCTTTAGATGATATCGGAAGGTGGGCAACTTTTGAAGGAGGTGAGAAAGTGGCAGTCAGAATAAGATTAAAAAGGTTTGGGGCTAAGAAAAGACCTTTTTACAGGATAGTAGTAGCAGATTCAAGGTCACCAAGAGATGGAAGGTTTATTGATGAGATAGGATATTACAATCCTATAGCCCAGCCTGCTGAAATAAAAATAGATGTTGAAAAGGCTAAAAAGTGGCTTAGTGTTGGTGCCCAACCTTCAGATACTGTAAAGTCACTGTTTAAAAAAGAAGGTATAATTGGCAATAGTGCATCTCAATAATCCTCTCTTGTGAGGAGGTGTAATAATGGGAGAATTGGTTAAAACTATAGCCAAAGCGTTAGTTGACAATCCTGATGCTGTAGAAGTCAATGAAATAGAAGGACAGCAATCTGTTATCATAGAGCTTAAAGTTGCTCCCGAAGATATGGGAAAAGTAATTGGGAAACAGGGAAGGATTGCTCAAGCAATTCGCACATTGGTTAAAGCTGCTGCCTTAAAAGAAAAGAAACGTGTGATTGTTGAGATAATCTAGGTGGTGGTATGGCTGATTATTATAATGTAGGAAAAGTTACTTCTGCCCATGGCATTAAGGGCGAAGTTAAAGTATATCCTCTTACCAATGTTCCCGAAAGGTTTTATGACCTTGAGTATGTATGGATTTTTGATGACCAACAAAGGCCCCACAAATATGACATTGAATATGTCAAGATTATATCTAAAGGAGTTTGTGTAAAATTAAAAGGAATTGATACTAGAGGCGATGCAGAAAAATTAAAAGGGGCCTTTTTAAAAGTTGACTCTCAAAATGCTTTGGAGTTAGAAGAAAATGAATATTTCATCAAAGATTTAGTCGGGATGAAGGTGTATACAGAAGAAGGAAGTTTTCTGGGTACATTGGTAGAGGTACTTAAGACAGGTGCAAATGATGTGTATGTAATAAAAACTGAGGAGAGGGAAATACTAATTCCTGCTATAAAAGAAGTGGTCAAAAAAGTTGATGTTGACAATAAAGTAATGGTGGTCCACCTTCTGGAGGGGCTATGATGATTTTTGACGTTTTAACCCTATTTCCTGAAATGTTTGATAGTGTTTTATCCTATAGTATATTGAAAAGGGCTATTGAAAAGGGAAAAATAAAAGTTAATTTGATAAATATAAGAGATTTTTCAAAGGATAAACACAAAAGAGTAGATGATTATCCTTATGGAGGCGGGCCAGGAATGGTGATGATGCCTCAGCCTCTCTTTGATGCAATTGAATTTGTAAAAAGTCAAGGAAATATCCCTGTATATTACCTTGGTCCTAAAGGTAAAATTTTCAATCAGGAAATGGCGGTTAAGATGTCTAAATTAGAAAGAATAGCCCTTTTGTGTGGCCACTATGAAGGAATAGATGAAAGAGTCTATTCTGTTATTGATGAAGAAATTTCTTTAGGAGATTTTATATTGACAGGCGGAGAGATAGCCGCCATGGCTATCATTGACGCTGTAACAAGACTTATTGAAGGAGTACTTTCACACCCTCAAAGCGCTATAGAAGAATCCTTTGCTAATAATTTATTGGAATATCCACAGTATACAAGGCCAGAAGTTTTTAGAGGTATGAAGGTGCCAGAAATTTTACTAAGTGGTAATCATGCCGAAATAGCTAAATGGCGAAGGCAAAAGTCTTTAGAGATAACTCTTTTAAAACGGCCTGATTTGCTTAAAAAGGCTGTTTTGACTGAAGAAGATAAAAAGTTTTTAAGAGAAAAAGGATTTGACATTTAGAAGGTGGAAGGAGGGAAAAATAATGGACTTAATAAAAGCAGTTGAAAGTCAGCAGATGAGAAAAGACTTAACTCCTTTTAATGTAGGAGATACTATAAGGGTACATTATAAGGTTATTGAAGGAGATAGGGAAAGAATTCAGCCTTTTGAAGGGATAGTAATTAAAAAGAGTGGATCAGGTTTAAGAGAGACTTTCACTGTAAGACGTGTATCTTATGGCGTTGGAGTTGAAAGGACTTTTCCACTTCACTCTCCAAGAATTGAAAAGATAGAGGTTATAAGGAGAGGTAAAGTCAGAAGAGCAAAATTGTATTATTTGAGAAAGAGAGTAGGAAAAGCTGCTACAAAGATAAAGGAATTAATGTAAAAAGGGGTTAAAACCCCTTTTTTAAATATGTGGAGGAATTAGACATGATACAGTGGTATCCTGGACATATGGCAAAATCTAAAAAGGAGATAGTTTCTAACCTTAAGTTAGTAGATGTAGTATACGAAATAGTAGATGCGAGAATACCTAAAAGCAGTAGAAACCCAGATATTGATGATATTGTAAAAAATAAAAAAAGGATCATTCTTCTCAATAAAGCTGATTTGGCTGATGATGTAATTACGGATTTATGGATAGAATATTTTAAAGAAAAGGGAATAGAAGCGGTAAAAGTTAATTCAATTACAGGATTTGGCCTTAAAGAGATAAATGAAGCAACTCAGAGAGTTTGTCAAGATATTTTGGATAAAAAAAAGCAAAAAGGAATGATTCCAAGGCTGAGAGGAATGATTGTAGGTGTTCCAAATGTCGGTAAATCTACTTTTATTAATAAATTAATTGGCAGTAAAAGGGCAAAGACTGGCGATAAGCCGGGGGTTACAAGGGCTTTGCATTGGATAAAAACTCCTTATTTCGACCTTTTGGACACTCCTGGCATACTCTGGCCAAAATTTGACGATAAAAAAGTAGGAATTATGTTAGCAATTACTGGAGCTATAAAAGATGAAATATTGGACATAGAAGAAATAGCATTAAACTTAGTAGCAATCTTAAAAAAGTATTATCCTAATTATTTGATGTCCCGCTATAAAATTGATAAAATAGTAGATGAAGATTTTGAACTTTTAAAAGAAATAGGTAGAAAAAGAGGTTGTTTAATTGCAGGTGGAGAAGTAGATACATTAAAAACTTCTCATATTTTGCTGGAGGATTTTCGCAAGGGAAAACTGGGGAAGATTTCTCTGGAAAGACCATAAGGGGGATTTTTATGCTTTCTAAAGTAAAAAGTATGGCAGTCTTAGGGATAAATGCCTATGTGGTAGAGGTGGAGGTAGATTTATCTACAGGAATTCCTTCTTTTGATATTGTGGGCTTGGGCGATACAGAAGTTAAGGAAGCAAGAGACAGAGTAAGGTCTGCTATCAAAAACAGTGGCTTTGAATTTCCCCTCAAAAAAATTACTGTAAATTTAGCACCAGCGGATACTAAAAAAGAAGGTACTGCTTTTGATTTGCCTTTGGCAATAGGAATTTTAAAATGCACAGAGGAGATAAAAGAGGAAAAGGAAGATATAGCCTTTGTAGGTGAACTTTCTTTGGACGGAAGTCTAAGAGGCGTAAATGGTATACTGCCAATGGTAATCGGGGCAAAGGAAAAAGGTATATCCTCTATTGTTGTTCCTTATGAAAATGCTTATGAAGCGGCAGTTGTTGAGGGGATAAAAGTATATCCTATGAAAAATTTAAAAGAAGTGGTTGAATTTTTAAATGGAGATAGGGAAATAGAATCTTTTACTTTAGATATTAATAGTTTTTTTGATAATGTAGAATACGACGTAGATTTTGCTGAAGTAAAGGGACAAGAAAATGCGAAAAGGGTACTTGAGATTGCCGCTGCCGGAGGCCACAATGTGCTAATGATTGGCCCTCCTGGAGCGGGTAAAACTATGTTGGCAAGGCGTTTTCCTACTATTCTTCCTCAGTTAAGTTTTGAAGAGGCTTTAGAAGTTACCAAGATATACAGTATAGCAGGATTGCTTCCAAAAGGTACACCTCTTATCACTACTCGACCTTTTAGAGCTCCTCATCATACTATCTCTACAGTTGCTTTAGTTGGGGGAGGAAAATATCCTAAGCCTGGGGAAGTATCCCTTGCCCACTATGGAGTGTTATTTTTAGATGAGATTCCTGAATTTAAAAAAGATGCAATAGAAGTTTTAAGGCAGCCGTTAGAAGATGAAGTGGTTACAATTACTCGTGTAAATGGTAGCTTTAGTTATCCAAGTAAATTTATTTTAATTTTAGCTATGAATCCTTGTCCTTGTGGCTATTATGGCGATGATACTCACGAATGCCATTGTAGTGTAAATGAAATAAGAAGATACCAAAATAAAATTTCAGGACCTTTGTTAGATAGAATTGATTTACATGTGGAGGTAAAACCTCTTAAAAAAGATAAATATTTCGAAGAAGAAACGCCATCGGAAAGTTCCAAGGAAATTCGCGAACGAGTTATAAAAGCACGAGAAATGCAACTTAAAAGGTATAAAGGTACTGGTATATACTTTAATTCTCAATTAAAAGGAAATATGTTAAAAAAATATTGCAAACTTGATGAAGATACTAAAAAATTTTTAAATGAGGCTTTCGAGGAGTTTTATTTAAGTGCAAGAGGATATAATAAAATTTTAAAAGTTGCTCGTACAATTGCTGATTTGGAAGGTGCAGAAAATATTAAGTTTGAGCATGTAGCAGAAGCATTACAGTATAGAATTGTTGATAGCAAATATTGGTATAAATAAAAATTACAATAAAAATTTTATGTAAAGTAATTAATTCTCAAATGTGATAAGAAGGTGTTAGCTTTGGAGATAACAAGTTTTTTTAATAGGGAAAGTATAAAAAATATTTTCTTTATTCTTATAGGGACTTTAATGTCTGCTATTGGTATTAACATGTTTATTGTTCATGCTAAACTTTTAAGTGGAGGAGTCTCTGGTATTGCACTTATTATACAGTATTTAACCAAGTTTCCTGCAGGATACACTATATTTTTGCTAAACATCCCGCTTTTAATTTTGAGCTATAAAAAAGTAAATTTAAGGTTTACAATTTTTACTATTATAGGTACTGTATCACTTTCTTTGTTTTTGGTGCTTACTTATTCAATAAAAAATATATTACATATAAATGATCCATTACTTTTGAGTTTATACGGCGGAGTGCTAAATGGTTTAGGTATGGGAATAGTTTTTAGTAATCACGGGTCAACTGGCGGTTTAGATATAATTTCTGTAATTGTAAAAAAGAAATATGATAATTTTGAAATTGGGCATATTTCTTTTATTGTTAACTTTTTTATCGTAGCCATTGGAGCTATATTTTTTGGTTTGACCAGTGCTCTTTACACTCTTGTCTCAATGTACATTACTTCCTACATGGTAGATAAAACTCTAAAGGGATTTAATAGACAAAAAATGGTACTTATAGTTACTGACAAAGTAGAAGAAGTGAGTAAAGAGATAATGACCACATTAAAAAGGGGGGTTACTTTGTTACATGGAGAAGGAGCTTATACTAAGGAGAGTAAAAAGGTTTTATACTCTATTGTGTCTTTAACACAGCTTCCACAGCTTAAGCTTATTGTGCACCAGATTGATGAAAATGCTTTTATCTCCATATTAGATGTAGCTGAAGTCCATGGAAAAGGATTTATGAGGGAATTATTTTAAATTTCATTGCAAATTTTGAAATTTTCTCTTATAATTTTTTCTAAACGACATAAAATACTCAATTAGGGATGTGCAAAATTAATTAAAATAATCATAATCAAAAACCAAAATATGTATGACATACAATATATAGTAATCAACACTGACAATCAAACATAAAGGAAGTGGTAAGGGAAAAGAAAAGACAAAAAGAGGAGCTAAAAAAGGGCATAAATATCCTGTAGAAGTCAAATGTTAAAAAATGG
>Ga0207430_10289_pt1 | contig 12487 bp, 6 predicted proteins | sample YelNatsi3bottle8_FD_187544 | JGI IMG/M metagenome (GOLD analysis project Ga0207430, IMG submission 187544) | Hot spring thermophilic microbial communities from Obsidian Pool, Yellowstone National Park, USA - site 3 bottle 8 (SPAdes) (version 2) | ecosystem: Environmental > Aquatic > Thermal springs...
TTATTTTCACGGACCTGTGGGACGATGCCAGTTGTATCGAAGATTAAGATTGAAGCAAGTTCAGGGGACTGCCTAATAGAAATATTGTGTGCATGGATAGAGATATTTTGAAAAAGTTTATGGATTTTGGTGTTGAAAATTTTCTTGATGTGCGAGAAGGTTGAAATAGATGGAACATTGCCAAAAAGAATTGCAGAAAGAACGAAGTTCATGGCAGTATAAGGAGAACAGCCCGAAGCTGGGTAAGGGTATTGAGTTTGAGTAATTTTTGGACAAAGAAGCTTTAGAAGCATAGATTCTAAGGAGAATTATCTATGCTTACCGAAATATTTGTAGTAAGCGTTGTAGAAAGAAGAAGGTATGTAGTTGGATAAATCGATGAATTTATTAAATAAGCCCAAGAGGGCATCAAGAGTTGTAGAGAGCCGAAGCCTTTAGGTGGGAGAATAGATCGAGGAAAGAAAGTTGTTTAGGTTTGTTGTTTAACATTTTGGACCCCTCCTCATAGTAGAAAATTTGTTTTATATAATCATATTTTACTACAACTATGAGGAGGGATACCAGACTTTTTTAGGTGCTTGAAGTGGTTGATAACGCTCATATTGAGCGTTTCTGCAAAAGGCTATTTATAAAGCAAGTTGAAGGGAAACTTTAAAATGCTTATGCACTCAATGATGTCCATAATAATTGGTTGTCCGGTTGTTTTTTCCTTAATGGTAGATAATAACGATGTTAAAGTCTACTTATGGATGAGGTATAATTATATTTGACAACGTGTGTGTCATTTTAATGATTAGGGGTGAACTTTTATGTGGGAAAAATTCTTAAAATGTATTAGAAGTTTCAAAATGAGCCTCAGTTTCAAATTAACTTTATATTTTTTAATTCTCAGTATTGCACCTCTTGTTATTTTGGGCGCAGCTACTTATATTAACTCGTCAGAAATTGTAAAAAAATACCTAGTAAATGAGGCAAGTAAATTGTTAGAACAAGCAATAACTAATTTAGAGTATTATTTTAAAGAAATGGAATATGTATCAGCTGAAATTCTGTTTAATAGAAATCTTATTAATGAATTTTGTATGTACAAAGGTTCGGATACTCTTGATGATATAAATAGGTATAATAGTTTAAAAAGAACTCTTACTGAAATACTAAGTTCAAAAGAAAATATAAATTCAATAGTTTTAGCTTCAACCAGAGGATATAGCATTGCAACTAATTATTTTGAAGTTTCTGCAAATGAGATACTGAAAAATTTACCTTTATTTCCGAATTACAAAAAACATAAATGTGTGTTTACAATTATAAGTAATGGTGTTTCTCTATCTAATACTTATCTTCATACATACCCATCTATTGAAAACATTTCCTTAATAAGAGAACTTACAGACATATATTCACAAAAAAAAATAGGAATAATAGTTGTAAATATTCCATATAACATCATTCAAGAGACTATGTCTAATGCTTTAGCTAATTCAGATTGTAATCTAATCTTACTTGATAGTATGAATAATGTAATATTTAGCAAACAAAACGAACAACTTATTAAAATCAAAGACCTCTTAGGAAAACTAGGAGATCAAAAGAGTTTAGTGGATGGAATTTTGAAAATAGAAATAAACCAAAATAAGTTCTTTGTTTTAATAGAAACTTCTGAGATCAGCGGGTGGAAAGTAATAGAGTTGATCCCCTTTAAAAAAATGATGGCTCCAGTCTGGCGATTAAAAAATTTAACTTTATTACTAATTCTATGTAGCAGTATTATTACTTCATTTATTTACATACTTATCTCTGATCACATTTTGAAACCTTTGAAGGAATTATGTTTTGTTATGAAAAAAGTAGAAGGAGGAGATTTGGAAGTAAGTTTGCAATTAAAAGAAAAAACAATAGAAATTACGACACTAATAGAAAGTTTTAACCAAATGGTAGCAAAACTAAAAGAAACAAGAGAAAAATTGCTAAAAGAACAAGAAGCAAAGAGAGAGGCTGAATTATCGGCTTTACTTGCTCAAATCAATCCACATTTTTTGTATAATACTCTTGACACTATTAAGTGGTTAGCAGTATTAAGAGGAGAGATGAATATTGCAAGAGCTATTACTGCACTTATAAATTTGTTGCGAAGCACCTTACGGAAGGGGAGAGAAATTATTTCTATTGGAGAGGAATTAGAAAATGTAAAAAATTACGTGGAAATTCAGAAGTTGAGATATTATAATTCGTTTGAAGTTTATTACTATTATGACGACGAAATACTGAAATATGCAATACCAAAATTAACCTTACAGCCACTCGTTGAAAATTCGCTATATCACGGATTTGAAAAACAGGAGGATGGTAAGATAGAGATTAGGATTGAAAAAAGAGATAATCTTATTATTTTTGAGGTAAAGGATAACGGACGAGGGTTTAATAAAGAAATACTAAGCAAGAAATATGAGAAAAATAATAAATTTACGGGATTAGGATTAGTTAATATTGAGGAGAGAATAAAATTGTACTTTGGGGAGGACTATGGTTTAGAGATAGTAACCAAAGAAGGAGAAGGAACACGAGTAATAGGCAAAATACCAGCACTTTTAATTAAAGAGGAGGGAATTTAGTTTGATAAAAGTATTATTAGTAGACGATGATATTCTTTCACGAGTAGGATTGAAAATGCTAATTGACTGGAAACAGTATGGTTTCATAATAGTAGGTGAGGCATCTAACGGAGAAGAAGCGTTAAAAATGTGTGAAAATTTGAAGCCAGATTTAGTAGTAACAGATATGAAGATGCCGCTTATGGATGGAACAAGTTTTATAAGTACATTAAAAGAAAATTATCCCTGGATAAAGATATTAATTTTAAGTTGTTATGATGATTATGCTTATATGAAAGCAGCAATTAAATGTGGAGCTTCAGATTATATTTTAAAGTCTGAACTTGATAGTCAGACATTGATTGAGAGTTTAGAAAAAATTAGAAGAGAGATTATTGATACGTGGATAAAATATAATAAAGATATCCAGGGGGCTCAAAATGAAGAGGACTTTGATAAACTAAGTAGAATCCTTTTGGAGTATTTAAGAAATCCTTTTAAAATGCAACAATATTGGGAAAAGATTGATTATCTAATAAAATCGTATTTTCCAAACATTTCTAAAACAAGAATAGCAATGGCAACTGTAAAGATTTCGGTCAATAAAATATTTTCTGGAAACTTTCCATTGATGAGCCAAAAAAATAATGATATGGGTCTTCTTAATAATGTACATAATCTCATTGAAGGTGTGGTAAGCAGCAAATCAGACGCAATAATTGTGGATGACAAGGAGAAGAGAAACATTCTTCTCTTGTTATTAATCAAAGAGAAAAATGAACTTATAAAAATTTGTAATAGTATAATTAGAGCGTTAAATACATTTTTGAGTGTTGAGGTAACAATTGGTGTAAGCAATGTATATGAAAAAAGTGACAAAAGTTTGCCTTTGATCTATCAAGAAAGTTTAATGGCATTAGAAACAAGATTATTTATTGGGAAAAATAAGGTGATTGATTTTTTAGCTGTAAAGGATTTTTGGGAACCTCCTCTTAGCAAAAATGAACTCAGTCGAAAAATAGATGAATTATTTGAAAAAGTTTATGAAGAAAATCAAGAGAATTTATTAAGTTCGATTGAGAGTCTCTTTAATTTCTTGATTAATGAGAAAAATATGATATTGGTTAAAAATGCAATAACAGAATTTGTAGGATGGTACAACAAGCAAGTAAACATGTTAATAGCTGAAGGAAGTAATGTTGGCTTAACTTCTGTTAATTATTTAAATATGGATGAAATACTCCTGTTTGATACACTTGAAGAGATAAGGGTTTTTTTTAGCAGTAAAATAGAAAAAATTACCGAATTCGTAAAAAATAATTATACCTCAAAATGTTCTAAAATTGTAAGGAATGCAATGGAGTATATCAGGCAAAACTATAATAAAGATATTAGTCTTGAGAAAATATCAGATTATATAGGTGTATCTAAAAGCTACCTTTGCTACATTTTTAAGAAAGAAACTGGTAAAAACATAATAGAATATTTAAACGATATCAGAGTTGAAAAGGCTAAGATATTATTGAAAAATACTGATTTCAAGATTTATGAGATTGCTACAAAAGTTGGTTTTAAAAATGAGCGTTATTTCACTCAAATATTTAAGTCAAAAACTGGTTTCACACCAACAGAGTATAGAAATAAGATTTATAATTAACAGTGTCTAAAATATTAAGATTTTATCAAAATTTTTTGACTAATTTTTTCTACTTAATATTTCATAAAAACGAAATATTATTGAGAAAATAAAAATTTAAATATATTGAAAAAGCAATAGCAACAAAATATAATGAAATCGAATTTTGATAAAAGGAGGAGGAAGTAAAATATGCTAAAAAGAATTGTCGCATTTCTTTTGAGTTTTGCCCTAATACTTTCGATAGTAGGGGTATCTTTGAAAGCGAGTAGCTCAACAACTTCCAAAAAAGAAGTGGTTTTAAGATTGTTAGGACCTACTGGACATCCAGAAGAACCAACCAAAAAATGGGTGAATGAGCTTAAAAAAGAGGGTATTCGTGTTGAGGCTGAATTTTATGACTGGGATACTTATGACGGAAAACAAAAACTTGCAATGACAGCAAATGGCGGAGATTATGATATGATTTTTCTGCCAGGAAATTATGTTACGGTATGGGCTAAAGCAAAAGCAATAATTCCAATGGATGATTTTCTGAAGAAATATAAATATGATTTAAACGACATTTACACCTCAGTGAAGAAATTTGCAATTGTGGATGGGCATTGGTATATAGTACCCTATTTAGCAGAGGCAATGGTGTACTTCTACAGAAAAGATATTTTTGCTAAAGAAGGAGTAAAACCTCCAAAAACTATTGATCAAATGTATCAAATTGCAAAGAAACTAACAAAAAATGGCATGTATGGCATAGCTTATCCTGGAGGGCCAGGAGAGGGAGCTTGTAGTTTTTGGAGTTATTTCTTATGGTCATACGGTGGCACATATTTTGATAAAAAGTGGGTTCCACAGTTAAATACTCCGCAAGCTATTAATGCTGCAAAGATGTTTGCAAAAATATTAAAAGAATGTGCACCTCCAGGAGTTAGTACATGGCAGAACGAAGAAACAGTAGCTGCTTTCTGTTCAGGAAAAGTTGCTTCTATGATCCAATGGCCAGGTTATTGGCCACAAATAAGTGACAAGACAAAAAGTAAAGTATGGGATAAAGTAGCCGTCGCACCAGTTCCAGCAGGACCTATAGGTAAGGCTGTACCAAGATTTGGGTCATGGGGATTGGCTATTACTACAAATGGTAAAGCAAAAGAGAGTTATGCAGAGAAATTTATAAAGAAATTTACTGATGAAAATGGTTTGAAGGAAATTGCAAAAGTTACATCAACTGCAAGTAAAAAGATAAATAGTATGAGTTACTTTAGAAAAATAAATCCCCCTTTAGGACCAAGTGCTGATACACTTGAGTATGCGCAAGAGAGACCACCTATTCCAGAGGCTCAACAATATATTGAGATAGTTGGAAATGGTATTAACGCTATTGTAGCAGGTGCCGATGCAAAGAAAACATTAGATGATGTACAACGAAAGGTTACAGAAATAATGAGAAAAGGTGGATATATAAAGTAATTAAAAGGAAAGAATTATTCTTCTTAAAAGTAGGCCCAAGATGAAAATTTCATCTTGGGCCTAACAAATAAGTCCAAGAAACAAGTAAAATTCTAAAAAGGAGTGAAAAGAGAAAAGTGCTGAGAAAAGAATTACTCACTTTTTCGCAACAAAGGAATAATTATTGGGTAATGGAAAATAGGATTGGTTTTAGCTTTTTGCTACCCACACTTCTTTTATTTGCATTTGTTTTTATATTTCCTATTTGTTTTGTACTTTTTGCAAGTTTATTAGATTGGAATATGATGAAACCAATGGCTGGTGTACGTTTTGTTGGTATAGAAAATTATATATCCCTATTAACAGACAAAAGTATATGGCACTCTATTTGGGTTACAGCAAAATTTGTGATAGTAGCGGTTCCATTAGAAATGGTACTAGGAGTTTGTTTAGCTTTGTTAATGGATAGAGAGTTTAAAGGAAAAAGGATAATTCAAGCACTTATTTTAATTCCATGTATGGTATCACCAACTTCAAGTTACCTATCGTGGAAGTTTTTATTTGAACCTACATATGGTCTCTTAAATTATTTGTTAGGATTATTACATTTAAAGGAAATTGGATGGCTAAGTGATGTTAAAACAGCCTTAATGTCGATTGTGATTGTCGATATGTGGCAAAATATCCCATTTGTTTATTTAGTAGCTTATGCTGGTTTACAAGCAATTTCAGAAGAGCCTGTGGAAGCTGCACAAGTGGATGGAGCTTCTGGATTACAAATATTGTGGCATGTTATTCTTCCAGAATTGAAACCAGTCTTATTAGTTACTGCAATTGTTAGACTGATGGATGCTATAAGGGTATTTGATAATATATATGTGTTAACACGGGGAGGTCCTGCTGATGCTACAAGAACTCTTCAGTATGAATGTTATGACACGGCATTTCAAGCATTATTAGTAGGTAGAGGTTCTGCCTTAGCGATTATAATCGTAGTAATTATTTTAATGGTTGGATGGCCGTTAATTAAACAGATGAATGAAATTACTGAGGAAAGACGATAAAGATTGTACAAAACTTAAACATGGGGGGAAGTAAATGATAATGTTAAATCACCATAAAAATAGGAAAAAAGCAACACTCTCTTTATTAATTATATGTTCTTTAGCACTTTATTTGATATTCTTTATATTACCTATTTTTTGGATGATAATAACTTCTTTAAAACCGAATTCTGAAGTTTTAGAAGTTCCACCACGTTTTATATTTCGACCCACATTGCATAACTATTTGACAGTACTTACAAATCCTAATTTTGCAAGATCTGTAAAGAATAGCACTATTATTGCTATATTAGTAACGTTTCTTACCACTTTTTGTGCGGCAACTTCATCATATGCTTTTACTCGCTTTAGATTAGTTGGAGGGCGTACTATTTCAAATACAATTTTGATAACTCGAATGATACCTGCAGTTGTTTTAGGTATTCCCTTATATATAATTGGTCATAGATTGAGACTTCTTGATACTTATTTTATAATGATTATTGCTATCACTACCTTCGCTTTGCCTTTTCAGATATGGATGCAGTTAGGTTTCTTTTCCCAAATACCTAAGTCTCTGGATGAAGCTGCACTGATTGATGGATGTAGTTGGTATAAGGCGTTTTGGAAAATTATACTTCCCTCAGCCTCTCCGGGTCTTGCAGCAACAGCTATAATGACATTTTTCTTTAGTTGGAATGATTTGTTTTTTGCTTTGGTTCTGACCCGGAACACAACAAAAACAGCTCCGCTTACAATTTTAGAGTATATGGGATATCGAAATTTTGACTGGGCTGCTATAATGGCAGGTGGTGTTATGCTTATGTTACCTACACTGTTAGTAGGATTCATTTTCCAAAAATATCTTATTAAGGGCATGACGGCAGGTGCGGTTAAAGGATGAAGTAGATAGTTTTTGTATAAAGTGAATCTTTAAATTTTTTAATATATGAGAACATTAAGCATTTTATTTTATATTGGTTTCTAACTTATACAACGGAAAATGAGGAGGATAACTAATAATGAATTTCATAAAAGTAGAACATGATAAAATAGATTTTTTATTGGGTATTGATGGACAAGGAAAAGTTAGATTGTTGAATTATTCTCCAAAAGGCAGTGTTAATTTAAGTAAATGGAACTTCACGGAAAAAAGCATTTTAAATCCTATAGAGATAAAATTAGTAGGAGAGAATCACGATGATCATCATGCTCAAAAGCATACAAATACTTTAACAGCAAAATTGCTCAAATATGTACACCATGAGATAATTACCAATGAACAAGGAAAAATACTAAAATTAGTATTAAAAAGTATTCAAAATATAGAGGTAGTATGTTATTATCAATTTTACAATGATATATCAGTTATTCGATCTTGGGCAGAAGTAAAGAATGAAGGAGAAGAAGGAATTGGAATAGAGTATATAACCTCATTTGCAATGTACCAAGTGGATAAAGGTACACTTACCCACTGGTCTGAAAGTTCATATTTACACGTTATTCATAATAGTTGGGCAGGAGAACTTCAATGGCGTAAGTACTCGTTTCCTGAGTTAGGTCTAAGTCGAGTAGAAGGAGAGTTTCAAAAGGATCCAAATGGAATTCAAAATTTCACATTAAAAAGGATTTATTTTAAAAATACGGGAACATGGTCAACATGTGAATACTTGCCGATGGGTGCTTATGAGAACACAGAATTAGGCATTACATATTTATGGCAAATTGAACATCAAGGTTCATGGTATTATGAAATTGGAGACAAGGATGGACATCTTTATTTTCACCTTTGTGGCCCAATATATGATGAGAATATGTGGCTTAAATGGTTGAAAAAAGGAGATAGATTTGTAACAATTCCGGTTGCAGTAGCAGTGGTAGTTGGTGGTTTTGAAGAGGCAATACAGGAGATTACTAAATATAGGCGCATAATTAGGAGGAAAAACGATGACAATATTAAATTACCTGTTATATTTAATGATTATATGAATTGTTTATTTGGCAACCCAACTAGTGAGAGACTTATACCTATTATAGATAAAGCTCAGGAAATAGGGTGTGAATATTTTGTAATTGATGCTGGTTGGTATGGAGACGAATTTTGGTGGGATTCAGTGGGAGAGTGGTTACCCTCGTCAAAGAGGTTTCCGAAGGGAATAGAAGAAATAATCGAATATATTAAAGCAAAAGGAATGATTCCAGGATTATGGTTAGAGATAGAGGTAATGGGAGTAAACTGCACGTTAGCCAATAAATTGCCTGATAACTGGTTTTTTATAAGAAATGGCAAAAGAGTAATAGACCATGGTAGATATCAACTTGATTTCAGAAATCCCGAAGTAAGGGAGTTTGCATACAGAATAATAAAGCGAGTAGTTGAAGATTATGGTATTGGATATATTAAGATGGACTACAACATTAATGCTGGGGCAGGGACAGAGTTGAAAGCAGATAGTGTGGGAGATGGTTTATTAGAACATAATAGAGCATATCTTAGATGGTTGGACGAGATAGTTGAAAAATATCCACACTTAATTATAGAAAATTGTAGCAGTGGTGGAATGAGAATGGATTATGCGTTGTTAAGCCGACACAGCATACAGTCTACTAGCGATCAGTTGGATTACAGGTTATATGCATATATAGCGGCCTCATCACCTATTGGGGCAACGCCTGAGCAATGTGGAGTATGGTCATATCCATTAGGTGGGGCAGAAAAAGAGGAGATTATATTTAACCTTGTGAATGCAATGCTTTTGAGGATACATCAAAGTGGAGAGATTTGGTTACTTAATTCTGAAAAGCTTAAATTGTTGAAAGAAGGAATTAAATATTATAAAAAAATTAGAAAATTCATTCCATACTCTTTACCATTTTGGCCTTTAGGAATTCCGAAAAGAGAAGATAAATGGTTATCATTAGGTTTGAAAAGTGATAATAAAGTTTTTATTGCTGTATGGAAAGTTGGTGCGCCAAATGATACATGTGTTATTCCTTTACCTTTTCTAAAAGAAAGAAATTCAATTATTACTGGTTGTTTTCCACCAGGTTGTGAGGAAGATATTCTTCTTCATCCAGCAAGTGGTAATTTATGTGTAAAAGCTAAAGATAATTTTGTAGCGAGAATAATTGAGCTTGAAATATTGGAATAAAAGTCTTTTTTAACATATGCTTATCTTTGAACAAACAGCAAAATTCTTACCAATTATAAAATAAATAGACCTCCTTCTCAGGCTAATCAATAAACTTTTTAGCCTAAGAAGGAGGAAAAATTTTTTACCACAGCTTTTCAACATCTAAGCTATTGCTATCAACCGGTATCATATAAAAGCAAAACTCAAACTTATCATCTTTAATTAAGTACTTTTCCAGCGGACCAGGGCCGCAGCTTTGGCTCCCAATACCACCAATCTTGTAGTCCACATTTACCACAATTCCAGCTGCCTTTGTTAGCTCATACGTGTGTTTTGCTTTTGTAAGCATATCATCAGTATATTCTCTTGCACTGAAGTTAAACGTTGGCACACCTTTAATACAAAGTCCTATCCCATAGATGTTATATACAAAAGCCCATCTAACGTCACACCTGTTTCCATATTCTTGGGGCATTATATATGGAACATACATGTCTTTTATAGCCATGTCATATATTCCTACAATTGCACTTTGTTTTATATCAGGATAATTTTCATGAGGTCCCCTTCCGTAATATTTGGCATATTCAAACTCTTTTGGCATCATAAACTGCAGTCCTATCTTTGGAAGTGGCGGAAGTTCTCTTAGAGCCCGCGCATATACATTTGTCTCTACAATTCCCGATTTGAAAACCTTGTAGCTAATACTTACTTCAAATACAGGTTTTACTGAATATGCGCCATATACCGAAGTTGACTCTGCTTTGAAATACTCGCTGTGCTCTTCAAAATTGACATTTACAATTCTTCTTTGAAGTTTGTCAAATCCAGCTTTTATCCATTCGTTTTTGATATGCACGTCATTGTCTGTTGGAGCCCTCCAAAGATTGAACCTTGGCGAGGATTTTATAAGCTCAAGGCCATTGTGCTTAAGGCTTTTTAAATCACCTGTCCATCTGCAAAACTCTGCCAATATGTTGCCTGCAAAAACCGCCACTTTGTCAGGAAAACCTACTACTTCAAACCTGTTTTGCTTTGATAAGATAGAATTTACCTTCTCAATTTTTTGCACAGCATCTTGAGATGTATCTTCTTTAAGTGCAATCTGAGATTTTGTTATAACAAAACCTCTTTTTGCCCAGGCTGTGGAGTTTTTAAGCTTTGCTGTGAAGGTGATGAAAATTTCGCCACTGTAGCCTTCCAGAACTTCTTTGACTTCATCAATTTTTACCTCTTTTGAAGAGTGGGGAAGAATATCGCTCACATCAACAAAGCCTTCTTTTACAACCCTGCCATCTGATACAAGTTCCCATTCAACTTCAATGTAGTTTAAAGAGGAAAAATCATACCTGTTTGTGATCTTAAAAATTCCTTCTTCTTTATCTAAAAGCTCAATAACAACTGGTTCGTAAACTTTCTTGAGCTCAATCATCCCGGGAGATGGAGTTCTGTCAGGGAAAAGAAGTCCGTCTATACAGAAGTTACCGTCGTTTGGCTCATCTCCAAAATCCCCGCCGTATGCATAGTATTCTTTTCCATCAGGTGTCTTTGTCAAAATTCCATGGTCTGCCCACTCCCACACACATCCACCTAAAAGCCTTGGGTATTTGTATATCACATCCCAGTACTCTTTGAGGTTTCCAGGTCCGTTTCCCATCGCATGTGCATACTCACACATGAAAAATGGACGTCTTTCTATCTTTTTGCCTTCTTCTTCAAGTTTTTCAACTGGTGGATACATCACACTTACGATGTCTACAATCTCAGCATTGCGGGCACCTTCATAATGAATAGGGCGGCTTTCATCATATGACCTTATCCACTGTGCCATTTTATCGTGATTTGGGCCATAGCCAGACTCGTTTCCAAGCGACCACATGATGATTGATGGATGGTTTTTGTCCCTCTTTACCATCATCTTTGCCCTTTCGACAAACGCATCTTCCCAAGCAGGGTCTTTTGCCAGAAGTCCCCAGTCACCAACTGCTCCAAATCCATGTGTTTCCAAATCAGCTTCATCAATCACATAAATACCAAATTTGTCGCATAGCTCTAAAAAATAAGGATGGTTGGGATAGTGTGAGGTTCTTACACAGTTTATATTGTGCTGTTTCATCAAAGTTATGTCCTCTTGCATCATCTTTCTTGTCACTGCAAATCCTACTCTTGGATGCATGTCATGCCTGTTGACACCTTTTAACTTTATAGGTACGTTGTTTAAATAAAATACCCCATCCTTTATTTCTATCTTCCTAAAACCAAAGTTCTGAGGGATAATTTCTAAAATGTTTCCGTCCACATCCTTTAAGATTGCAAGAAATGTGTAAAGGTTCGGTGTTTCTACACTCCACAGTCTTGGACTTTCAATTTGAAATTCAAAAGTGATCTCTTGCTTGCCAGAGACAGAAAGCCCAAGTGATTTGTTTGAGCTTTTGATTAAAGTTTTATCAAAGAAAACTTGTGCTTCTATGCAGAATTCTTTTTGCTCATTGCTTCTGTTTTCAATTTCAATCTCAGCACTCAAATATCCTTGTTTGAGGTCATCACTCAAAACTGGTTTTAAATATAAATCTCTTACAAATACCTTTGGTCGCAAAAGAAGATACACATCTCTAAATATTCCGCTCATTCGCCATTTGT
>Ga0207430_10290_pt1 | contig 12457 bp, 9 predicted proteins | sample YelNatsi3bottle8_FD_187544 | JGI IMG/M metagenome (GOLD analysis project Ga0207430, IMG submission 187544) | Hot spring thermophilic microbial communities from Obsidian Pool, Yellowstone National Park, USA - site 3 bottle 8 (SPAdes) (version 2) | ecosystem: Environmental > Aquatic > Thermal springs...
TTAGCTTGCTCAAAAAACACTGTCTTGAACTCTTCATCTTCTTTGGGAGTAAGTCTTGCCATCTCAACCTTGTTAACATTTTTACCAGAGTATTTGCCGCAGATTTCAAGAGCTGACCTATACTCCCTACCAAAAAACGAAAGTGTAAAGAATTCATTTTCTTCAACAAACTTTCTTGTAAACCTCTGGGGTCTTATTACACAAAAGGCAACAGGCCTTTCCCAAATATAACCTAAGCTTCCCCAGCTTGCAGTCATTGTATTAAAGGAATTGATATTCCCTGCTGTAATGAGCATCCACTCTTTTCCAATTAGAGTAAAGGGATTAAAATTGAGGTCTTCAATTTTGACCATTTTGTGTGCCATGAAAAATCACCTCGATAGAAATTTTGAAGTTCTTAGAGTTTGAGATTGTTCTCTAAAACTTAAATATACTACAATGAGTTTTAGTTTTCAAATCATCTTAACTGCAAAATTCAACAAATAGAGGAATTATAGTAGTCTTATTCATATCAATAAAATTTTTAAGAAAGACCAGTTAATAACAATAATCAAGTATTTGCACAAAATATATAGGGCTTAGAAAGAAGGTACTCAATCTTAAGGTTGTAAAGAATATAGAAAAGGGCGATACTGCAAAGTATATAGAGTTCTTAAAAGCAGGAAGTTCAGATTATCCAATCAATGTGCTTAAAAAAAGCAGGTGTTGATATGACATCAACAAAACCAGTTGACAATTTGTTAAACTCTACTTTGGACAGCTTGTTGACGAGATGGAAAAGATATTGAAAAAGCAAGGTAAGATATAAAGCATAGATTAGCATGTATAAAGAATTTTAAAAGGGACTATTCAAAAGGCAAAGTGAATAGTCCCCTTTTCGTTTTTCCAATAAAACTTTTGGGGTATTAAAAAATTAATAAAGATGAATTAGAATAATCTTATTGTCATACTCTAAATCTTAGAAGAAATTAGGTGAGTTTAATGATAGTGAGAGCGTATATAGACGATTTTGATGAGATAACAGTTGTACTTGCTCAAATGGTTCATTCAGTTAAAAAGGAAGATTTCAAGGTCTTTTTAGATGATCAGGAAATAGATATTGAAAAGGTAGAAAAACTTATACCACATTCAGAAAATCCATTTGAAGCTGAGGCACGAGGTTATGAAATCTGCGAACAAAAAGGAAAGATTAGATTTGTTTTGAAAGAGGGACACTTTGATTTTCATAGAAAAACTGTAGCAAAGCCTGTATTTGTAATTGGTGATATGAATAACTGGACAATTTCACCTGAGTGGGAACTTTCTTATTCAAAGCAAAGAGGAAGATATGAGCTTATAAAAGATTTAAAGGATGTTCAGATTGGTCAAAAGTTTAAATTTGCAGAGGGGGCAAGCCGAAAACTTTGGTATCCGCCGGGATATGGCAATGACATTGTAATAGAGGACTATTTTGACAGAGGAGCAGCTTTTACAAATATAGTGAAAATTACAACTACCAAAAGGCTTTGGGCAAACTTAAAATACAAAGTGGTATACAAAAACGAGTACAAATATGCACGCCCAAGAGAGATTTTAACGAGAAATGAGTACTTCTATCCGGGTGAGCTGGGTTTTAAGTATGAACCATATGGAACCTATTTTAGACTCTGGGCTCCAACTGCCTATAAGGTAAAGATTCAAATATTTGATGAGCATGAAAATTTCAAGTTTGAAAAGGAAATGTCAATGTCAGAAAATGGTACATGGAATGTATATCTCACAGGTGATTTGAAAAATCATTTTTATCTTTATGAGGTCTGGCATCACAACTATGACCAAGATGAAGGATATGTTGTATATCACGTCCCAGACCCATACTCTAAGGCATCTTCGTCAAACTCTGGCAAAAGCTATATATTCGACCCTGCAGATAGCCTGATAGATGGATGGAAATATGATAGTTTTGTTGACAATATTGAAAAGCAAAATGATGCTATAATCTATGAGATGCATGTAAGAGACTTTACAATTGACCAAAGCTCTGGAATTGATGAAAATTTAAGAGGAAAGTTTTTAGGTTTTTGTCAAGAGGGATACTACAAAGAAAAGATTGCAACTGGGCTTTTGCACCTAAAAGAGCTTGGGGTAACTCATGTTCATCTTTTACCAATATCTGATTTTGGAAGTGTTGATGACAAAAAACCAGACAAAAAATACAATTGGGGATATGACCCAGTACTCTACCAGTGTCCTGAGTACTGGTACTCAACAAAAAGCGGTGGTATTGAAGCGCTAAAAGAACTTAGGACAATGATAAAAAAGCTTCATGAAAATGGAATTGGAATTGTGATGGATGTTGTTTTCAATCACACATACCACACAAAAGGCGGAAAATTCTCTATATTTGACAAGATTGTACCTGAATATTTTTACCGAGTAGATGAGTATGGGGATTATTCAAATGCAACAGGATGTGGGAATGAGCTTGCAACAGAAAAGCCAATGGTGAGGAAATTCATTCTTGACACCATTATCTACTGGACAGAGGAGTTTCATATAGACGGTTTTAGGTTTGACCTGATGGGGCTTATTGACTCTAAAACAATGAGGCAAATTGCTAATGAGGTGCGGAAACGAAATCCAAAAGCCTTGATTTATGGTGAAGGCTGGGTGATGGGTGAGAGTACATGCATTGCCGAAGAGATGGCTACAATCTTGTCATCTTGTCATCAAGGCTATTCAATTGGACTTTTTAATGATAGGATTAGAGATGCTATAAGAGGTGACCTTGACGGCTACAAAACAGGGTATGTGCATGGGAATTTATCAGATGTTGAGAGGCTAAAACAGGGAATAAAGGCTGCAATTGACGATTTTGCAAAGGAACCTGATGAGTGTGTAAACTATGTTTCATGCCATGATAACTTGACACTTTTTGACAAGCTACAGAAGACAATGGTTGGTGAGGATATCTTCTGGGTTGACAGGGCAGGCAGGCTTGCAAATGCGATTGTGCTGACATCGCAAGGGGTTGCTTTTTTACATGGTGGAGTTGAGTTTAACAGGAGCAAAGGTGGTCATCCTAATACCTATAACGCGGGAGATGAGATAAACAAGATTGATTGGAGTTTAAAAGAGAAGTTCTTTGACACGTTCAAGTTTTACTGTGATTTGATAAAACTAAGGAGAAAGCACATTGCTTTTAGGATGAAGTCAAGAGGAGAGATAAGAAAATATTTGAGATTTATTCCCGCACCAGATGGTGTGGTTGCTTTTTTGATCACATACCCACATGATGAGTGGAAGAAGATTGTTGTTGCATACAATCCTTTTAGAGAAAAAAAGGTTTTGCAGCTTCCAGAAGGTAGTTGGTATATAAAAGCAAATGATGGCATTGTTTTTCCTGACTCATCTGAAAAAGAGGCAATAAGCAGCTTTGAGATTGCACCTGTAAGCATTTTAATTGCATACCAAAAATAGCCCAAATTGGGTGCTAAACGAACTCAAAATGGTTTATTTTACAATCTCTTTTGCCAGAAATACTCTCACATTTTCTGATTCTAAATCGAATGCTCGTGGGTCGTATTCGAGCATAATAAGTGTAAATTTTATCCCAAGAGATGAATAGAGTCTTATACATTCCTCCATTTCTTTGTTGACAAAGCATGTGATGATAAAAAGCTCTCTGAAATTGTATGCTCTTAAAACATCATACAGTAAAACCTCAAAGTACTGATTTACTTGAATTTTGATATGTGCCAAGGCCTCACACACCTTCACAAGCTGGTTTGCATCTTGGGAAGGAAGCAGAATTTCAAGAGGTTGGCCTGTTTCCTCATCGAAGGAGTTACACGCAAATCCCACCGGTGTTGAGGCTTTTAGGCATTCATTTGCCAGGCTTGCTGCAATTTTAATTCCGAATTCAATGACGTTTTTATTAAAAACCTCTTTTCTTTCATACTCTGAACTTTGGAGATTCAAGAGAATGATTGCATCACCAGAAGAAGTATATTCGTATTTGTTTACCATCAAAGTATTGTACTTTGCAGTTGCGTTCCAGTTTATTCTGTTAAAGGCATCGTAGCTCTGATACTCTCTTATTCCAGCAAAGTGGAAGATGTCTTCATAGTAATGTCTTTTAACAATGGTCTCTCCAGAAAAGCTTGATCGAGGCAGAAGATATTTTTGCAGGTCTAAAAAAGCAGGGTATATGGTCAAAGTGTCATTTACATAGTAGCATCTATCAGCAGTTGCCAAGCCAAACAAATCTCCTGTTACAAGATAGATTTTGTCAAGCTTATAAAAACCACGTTTTGTTGCGACAAATTTATGACGTCTTACAATTTGCTGATAGGGCAGCAAGAAGAAGATAGAAATATATCTTAGCTTGTCTCCGACAACATAGTTTTTAGAGTTTTCCATAAAAAAAGATGAAGAAATTTCAAATTCGGATTTTACCCATGGAAGAGGCAAAATCTTGCCATTGTAGATTCTCTCGACTATATGTATTTCTTGTCCTTCAATGCTTTTTTCTTCTTCAAAATAAATTTCATATTCTACATTTTTAAGCCCAAACCTTTTTGTGACAAAGAAGTTCAGTGCAAACAATAGAGAGCATATCAAAAATAACCAGAACGTTTCCATTAAAGTTTATTACCTCTTTTTCACTTCTGTTTATTTCTATTATAGACTATAATATTGAATATTAAAACAAAGAATTTTACCAAAATTTTTGTTAAAAAATGACGTTGAACATATTCTATTTTCCATGTTATAATACAACCACTAGGGCGATGGAGTCCGCTGAATAAATGCCAATGAGGGCTGATGACTCCTACAGATATTGCGTCTTTGTGAAAAGGCGTAATATTTGTAGGAATTTTTTGTTTATATAGACAAAAAATGTGACAAAAATAGTTGACAAATAGAAAGGAGAGGCTGAGGGATGAAGAACATTGTTGCAATATCAGTAGGTGCATTTTTTGGTGCGATCAGCAGATACTTAATTTCACAGTTATATGTAGCCGATTTTCCATTAGCAACCCTTTTTATAAACGTGTTTGGAAGTTTTGTTTTGTGCTTTGTTGCACAGATTTCTATTGAGCATATAAAAATAAGACCTGCTATCCGTCACATGATTACAACTGGATTTATAAGCAGTTTTACAACCTTTTCAACATTTATAATTGAGATAATAAAGCTTATCTCAAAAGGTGAGGCGGCAAAGGCTTTTGTGTATCCTGCGCTTTCAATTTTGCTTGGGCTTTTTGCAGCGCTACTGGGTTATGAAGCAGCAGAGTTTGTAGCGGCAAGAAGGCAAAAAGAAGAGGTGGCTCAAGGGGTATGAGTTTTTTCATTGTTGGACTTGGTGGAATTGTGGGTGCAGTTTTGAGGTATATAATTTCTAAGATATTCAAAGAGATTATGGAAAGGGAGCACCCAATTTCAACCATGTTTATAAATATAGTTGGGTGCTTTTTCATTGGCTTTTTGTCATCAAAACAATTACCAGATGAATACAAACTGTTTTTAACAACAGGTCTACTTGGTGGATTTACTACATATTCTACCTTTATGCTGGAGACATCAAGGTATGTAAAAAAATCAAAGCATAAAAAGGCTTTTCTGTATGTGTTCCTCTCTATTGTGTTTGGCATAATGGCAGCAGGTGCAGGGATTTGGTTGGCGAATGACAATTAGCTTTTTTTGCTAAGATAGTAGATATAAAAGATATAAAAATGTGGTATAATCAAGAATGAATATTATTAGATACAACAAAACCAACAAGGTGTGAAGTAACAATAATGGCTTTGTCTATAGAAGAGATAAGAAAATTCGTAAATGAGAGAAAAATTAAATGGCGTGCTCATATGTTGCAGAGGATGAGAGAAAGAAATATAACCAGGGAAAATGTAATAGAATGTATCCTTAAAGGTGAAATAATAGAGCAGTATGAAAATGATTATCCTTATCCGAGTTGTTTAATCTCTTGGGTACCCAAAAATGGTTCATCACTTCATGTAGTCTGTGCAGTTGGAGATGGTTTTTTATGGCTTATAACTGCATATTTTCCTTCTGAGGACGAATGGATGATTGATTTTAAAACGAGGAGGAAATAAAAAATGAAGTGTCCATTGTGTATGACAGAAATGAAAGAAGGAAAGATTAAACATATTGTTGATGTTGGTAACCAAACTGTGATTATAAAAAACGTTCCAGCCCTTGTATGTGGACAATGTGGAGAAGCTTATCTTGATGATGAAACAGCACTTAAGCTTGAAAAGATAGTGGATGAACTTCTTAAAACTAAAACAGAGATAATTATAGCAAACTATTCAGATATTGCAGCATAGACAATTGTACAATTTTATGTTGGATTTAATTATCCCTTATAAGATTAGATGCGATAATTACACGAAGCCAGCTACAGGAGATATATAGATTTTTAACCATCCTGTAGCTTTTTGTTTTATTTTAGAGATTGAAACTCTCTTCACAGGTAGTATATAATTTAAATATTGTAAAAATCAAAAATAAATTACCTTCAAGGAGAGGCAACTATTATGAAAATTCAAGCACCAAAAGGAACAAAAGATGTCTTGCCAGAAGAAAGCTATATATGGCAGTATGTTGAGGACAAATTCAGGCAGATTTGCAAACTTTATGGCTATCAAGAAGTGAGATTTCCAACTTTTGAATATACAGAGCTTTTTCAAAGAGGCGTTGGTGAAACAACAGATATTGTTCAAAAAGAGATGTACACTTTTTTAGACAAAGGTGGAAGAAGTATAACATTGCGTCCGGAAGGAACTGCTTCTGTTGCAAGGATGTTCGTTGAGCATGGGTTTGCATCAAGACCCATGCCACAAAGGCTTTACTACATTATATCGGCATTCAGGTATGAAAATACCCAAGGCGGAAGGTACAGAGAGTTTCATCAATTTGGTATTGAAAACTTTGGTTCAAAGTCACCTGTGACAGATGCAGAGATTATTTCACTATCTTACAATTTCTTTATTTCTCTTGGGCTTGACAATATTGTTGTGAATATAAACAGTATTGGCTGTCCTGTTTGCAGAAAGGATTATGTAAAAAATCTCAAAGAGTACTTTTTAGGCTATTATGAGAAGCTCTGTCCAACCTGCAAACAAAGGCTTGAGAAAAATCCGATGAGGATTTTGGACTGCAAAGAAGATAATTGCAAGCTGATTGCCAAAGATGCTCCAAAGCCAATAGAGTATCTTTGCGATGAGTGCAAAACTCATTTTGAAGCTCTAAAAGGGTATTTGGATGCAGCAGGTGTTTGTTACAAAGTTGACCCTTACATTGTAAGAGGATTGGATTACTATACAAAGACAGTTTTTGAGATTGTTGACCTTGTTTTGGACAAAGAGCTTGCAATCTGTGGTGGGGGAAGGTATGATAACTTAATAGAGCAGATAGGTGGAAGCAGCATCCCTGGCATTGGCTTTGCAATTGGGGTTGAAAGGCTTATAATGCTTCTTTCACAAAAAGAGTTAATTCCTCAAAAAGAACAGGTGCCAAGAGTTTTTATAGCAACCTTAGGAGATTTGGCAACCAAAAAAGCTTTTGAGATTGCAAATAGTTTAAGGTTTGAAGGAATTTCAACTGTGATTGAGGAGCTTTCAAGAAGTCTAAAATCTCAGATGAAATATGCAGATAAGCTGGGTTGTGATTTTTCAGTCATAATCGGCGATGCTGAGATTGAAAAAGGTGTTTGCAAGCTAAGGAACATGAAGACGTCATCAGAAGAGATTGTGGAGATGGAAAGGCTGGCTCAGCACATCAAAAGTAAGATATAAATAAAATTTACAAAGAGGGTGATATTATTGGAAAGCATCAAAGGCTTCAAAAGGACAAAATACTGTGGAGAAGTATCAGTTGAAGATGTTGGAAAAGAAGTGGTTCTGACGGGTTGGGTTGATACAAGACGTGACCTTGGCGGAATAATCTTTGTTGATTTGAGGGATAGGACTGGTATTGTACAGGTTGTCTTTGATGAGAAGATGGGGGAAGAACTTTTAGACAAAGCTGACTCATTAAGGTCCGAATACTGTATTGGTATTAGAGGTATTGTTGAAAAAAGACCGCCTGAGACAATAAATCCTAAAATCAAAACTGGTGAGGTTGAGGTAAGGGCAAAGGAACTCAGGATATTTAGCAAGTCCGAAACACCGCCATTTCCAATTGAAGAAGGGATAAATGTAAATGAAGCTGTAAGGCTAAAGTATAGATATCTTGATCTTAGAAGACCTGATATGCAAAAAAACCTAATGTTCAGGCACAAACTTTACCAAGTGGTTAGAAATTTCTTGTCCCAAAACGGCTTTATTGAAATAGAAACACCAATGCTCACAAAATCAACACCAGAGGGTGCAAGGGATTATCTTGTTCCAAGCAGAATCTTTCCTGGCAAGTTCTTTGCACTGCCACAGTCACCACAGCTTTTCAAACAGCTTTTAATGGTTGCTGGGTTTGACAGGTATTTTCAGATTGTAAAGTGCTTCAGAGACGAGGACTTGCGTGCAGACAGGCAGCCTGAGTTTACGCAGATTGATATTGAGATGTCATTTGTTGATGTAGATGATGTGATTGAGATAAACGAAAGACTTCTTCAGACAATTTTCAGAGAGATGCTTGGGATAGAACTAAAGCTTCCTCTTCCAAGGCTGACATACAAAGAGGCAATGGAAAGGTTTGGCTCAGACAAGCCTGACACCCGTTTTGGAATGGAGCTTGTAAACCTCACTGACATTGTGAAAAATTGTGAGTTCAAAGTTTTTGCAGATGCAGCAAACAAGGGCGGATCTGTCCGAGCAATAAACGCAAAGGGGTGTGCTGTGAAATTTTCAAGGCGTGAGATAGACGCTTTGGTTGAGTACGCTAAGAATTTTGGTGCAAAAGGACTTGCATGGATAGCAGTTGAAAGTGATGGATTAAAATCACCAATTGTTAAGTTTTTAAAGGAAGAAGAGATAAATGAGATTCTAAAAAGACTTGATGCGCAGGTTGGCGACCTTCTTTTGTTCTCAGCAGACAAAGACGAGGTTGTATTTGACGTCCTTGGAAATATCAGACTTGAGATTGCAAGGAAATTAAACCTTCTTGACAAGTCCAAATTCAATCTATTGTGGGTAACAGAATTTCCACTTTTTGAGTACTCAGAAGAAGAAGGAAGGTATGTAGCAAAGCACCATCCATTTACATCGCCTATGGACGAGGACATAGAGTTTTTGGAGACAGACCCAGCAAGAGTCAGGTCAAAAGCGTATGACATTGTTCTAAATGGAACAGAGATTGGTGGTGGGTCTATCAGAATTCACTCAACAGAGCTACAAAAGAGGATGTTCAAAGCACTTGGCTTTACTGAAGAACGTGCACAAGACAGGTTTGGATTTTTGCTTGAGGCGTTCAAATATGGAACACCGCCACATGGCGGAATTGCATATGGGTTTGATAGACTCTGTATGCTTCTTTTAGGACTTGATTCGATAAGAGATACAATTGCATTCCCAAAAGTAAAAGATTCCTCTTGTCCGCTCACAGATGCGCCATCAGAGGTTGAACCAAAACAGCTTCGTGAACTTCACATTAAGGTTGATGTTGTAAAATAACAAGAATTTTTCACGGCTCCATGTCCCTAAAAAAGCTGAAAATTTTTGGTGGGACAGGAGCCTTATTTTTTGCAAAATTTTTACCTTGTCTTAGAGCAAGATGCTACAAATATCAGGTCAAAAATTTAAAACAGATATGAAATTTTTTTAATTTAAAATTTCCTGAGCATGGATTATATTAATCTTATAACAAAATGATAACGATTACATGGGAGGGATTCACATTATGAGAGAAATTATTTTAAAGTCTGGTGCACTCTTGATGGTAGTTATTTTGATTGTTTCTATTTTGCAAATTTTAACTGTGTTTGCCCAGAGCATACCATATGAAAGTGGAAAATATCCACATCTTCTTGGCAACCAAGCGGTGAAAAAACCATCAGTTGCTGGCAGGCTCCAGATTATTGAAAAGGACGGTAAAAAGTATTTAGCTGACCAGAAAGGCGAAATAATTCAGCTTCGTGGCATGAGCACGCATGGACTCCAGTGGTATGGTGACATTGTAAACAGAAATGCGTTTGCTGCTCTTTCAAGAGATTGGGAATGCAATGTTATAAGGCTTGCGATGTATGTGGGTGAAGGCGGCTATGCTTCAAATCCAAGCATCAATGAAAAAGTTATAGAGGGGATTAAACTTGCAATTGAAAATGATATGTATGTGATTGTTGACTGGCATGTGTTAAATCCCGGCGACCCGAATGCTGAAATTTATAAAGGGGCAAAAGACTTTTTCAAGGAGATAGCTACAAGTTTTCCCAATGACTATCACATAATATATGAACTTTGTAATGAACCGAATCCAAATGAGCCGGGAGTAGAAAATAGCTTGGATGGTTGGAAAAAGGTAAAGGCTTATGCTGAACCCATCATAAAAATGCTCAGAAGCTTGGGGAATCAGAACATTATAATTGTAGGTTCGCCCAATTGGAGCCAGAGACCTGACTTTGCAATTCAAGACCCTATAAACGACAAAAATGTTATGTATTCAGTTCATTTTTATTCTGGTACTCACAAGGTTGATGGGTATGTTTTTGAAAACATGAAAAAGGCATTTGAAAATGGTGTGCCAATTTTTGTGAGTGAATGGGGAACAAGTTTGGCAAGCGGTGATGGTGGACCATATCTTGATGAGGCGGATAAGTGGCTTGAGTATTTAAATGCAAACTATATTAGCTGGGTGAACTGGTCACTGTCAAACAAAAATGAAACATCAGCTGCTTTTGTCCCGTATGTTAGTGGCATGCATGAAGCCACATCACTTGATCCTGGCGATGATAAGATGTGGGATATAAAAGAGCTGAGTATATCTGGAGAGTATGTGAGAGCAAGGATAAAAGGGATTGCATATGAACCAATTGAGAGGGATAGCCAAATAAAAGAAGGACAAAGTGCACCTTTGGGTGAAAAAGTTTTACCATCCACGTTTGAGGATGACACGCGCCAGGGTTGGGACTGGGATGGTCCGTCTGGTGTGAAAGGACCTATTACTATCGAAAGTGTAAATGGTTCAAAAGCGCTATCTTTTGAGGTTGAGTATCCAGAGAAAAAACCGCAAGATGGCTGGGCAACAGCTGCAAGACTTATACTTAAGGAAATAAATGCGAAGAGAGAAGATAATAAGTATCTTGCATTTGACTTTTATATAAAACCAGAAAGAGCGTCAAAAGGTGAAATTGAGATATTTTTAGCTTTTTCACCACCTTCCTTAGGTTACTGGGCTCAAGTACAAGACAGTTTTAATATTGACCTCTCAAAGCTTTCAAGTGCAAAAAAGACAGAAGAGGGGCTTTACAAGTTCAATGTATTTTTTGACTTAGACAAAATCCAAGATGGCAAAGTGCTAAAACCAGACACGATCTTGAGGGATATTATAATAGTCATAGCAGATGGGAATAGCGATTTTAAAGGAAAAATGTTTATAGACAATGTTAGATTCACCAACATCCTTTTTGAAGACATCAGCCTTGAGAGCAGCCTTTATGATGCTGTCTCCAAGCTTTATTCAAAAGGAATCATAAAAGGAGCTTCAGCTTTTAAGTACTTGCCTGACAAGAACATCACAAGGGCTGAATTTGCTGCACTATGTGTCAGGGCATTGAACCTGAAAATTGAAAAGTATGACGGCAGGTTTTCTGATGTAAAAAGTGACACCTGGTATTCGGATGTGGTTTATACGGCGTATAAAAACGGTTTGTTTAAACAAGAAGAAAATAGATTCTTCCCTGAAAGGATTATGAAAAGAGAAGAAACAGCAGCTTTGGCAATTGAAGTGTACAAAAGATTGACAGGTAAAATAGAAGTTAGCACAGACGATATTCAAATTGCCGATGAAGGGCTTATAAATCCTCAATACAAAGAAAGCGTGAAGTTAGCTATTCAGCTCGGTATTATTGACCTGTATTCAGACGGAACCTTTGCACCAAGTAAGAGCGTTTCGAGAGGGGAGGCAGCAACAATTTTCTATAACATCTTGAACTTAGCAGGCAAGCTATGATACATGAAATTGAAAAAATTTTTTAACAAAAAGCTGCCGGCTAAATGCTGGCAGCTATTTTTATATTATTTTGACCCTTTAATATGACAAAATATTGCACATTTTAATATCAACAATTTACAAAAAGACTGCAATTTTGTCAATTCATTTTGAGAAAAATAGGATGTAAACTATAATCGAAAACCTCAAGAAAAACTAAGTCAAAAGTTTCAATAAAAAACTTGAGAAAGGAGACGGCATCAAAAATGGCAAACGGTCAGCGCACATATCGAAGCGGGTTTTTGAGAGAACTTAACAAGAACTTTCCGCTGTTTTTAATGGCACTGCCAGGAGTCTTACTTTTGATAGC